>ULOZ01005958.1_pt1 | contig 49993 bp, 30 predicted proteins | sample 1953031 | NCBI WGS metagenome assembly ULOZ01 (sample SAMEA4835616, study PRJEB28245) | human gut metagenome | biome: gut microbiome; material: fecal sample | place: Denmark | collected 2008
AGAAAACTGCTTCGTTTTCCTCCTACTCGATTCCATCCCCAATCAGCCTAATAGCCAAACGGCCATTAGAACTGAACCACAAACAGGCGTCATGATTGAACTTCTAACGGTAATTATGACTAATCCCTGATGTTCATTATGGCTAAACGTTCATTATGGCTAAACGGGGTAGATGACCGTTGGGGAGTATTGGCGTCAAGTCCTTTTGGGCGCTTCGCTCTTGACAAACTGCATGGGAGTCATTCCCGTGTGTTGTTTGAAATAGCGGCAGAAGAACGAGAGATCGCTGAAATTGTATTCACCAGCCAACATCTTCATCGACGTGTTGCCGGAGCAGAGCGATAGCTTCAGTTGCATCACAACATATTCGTTTATCAGCGCCTTCACAGTGTTGCCCGTTATCCGCTGCGCTATAATGTTGAGATATTTTGGAGTGATGTTCAGCAGTGAGGCATAGTATGTCACATCGCGCGAATCCTTGAAATGAGTCTCGAGATACATCATGAAGAGATTGAAAAGTTCCCTTACCCTCGGACTGCCCTCTTCGGGTTTGCGCTTCTGCGGAAAACGGTAGATATAGTCGTAGAACCCTACGAAGAAAGCCTTCAGCTGGAGAAGCACGAGTTGGTCGAGACACATACATTCAGGCTGGTCGAAATAAATCTTAAGCAGTGAGAACATGTCGTTTATGATGTTGGTCACTATAGGTGATTCCGTGCGGCAACGGTCCGCCCGCAACTGGGAATAGACAGTCTGCTCCATCTGCAGGCTCGCCTCGCGTAGCAGTGTCGCATTGTATTCCAATACCTCCACACTGAAGTCCTCGCTCCTCTCCGTCAGTGTCACCATGTCGTTGGGAAAGAGCGTTAACACCGATCCGGCGCTGAGCTTCCACATTGAGAAGTTCACGCGTATCGAGGCGCTGCCCGTGCGGCATATCATTATCATTCCGCTATACATCACCTTCGCCTCCGACAGCCATCTCTCCAGACTTCTTGTGCCGAGCGAGACCGAGGTGTTCCCTGTCGGGCTGCCTCCTTTTATGCTTGCCGCAATGCCGCCGTTAGTGATTCCGTCAGGGATTATGTCGGTTGTTCTTTTGTCCTTGTCTTTTTCCATTCCTTGTTTGTTGTATGTTGTACGCAATGCGGGTCTCTGTCGCTGCAAGGTAGTCCCCGTAGCCAGACCTTTTTGTGTCTGTAGTTCTGATTTATGCCGCAAAGGTCGCAAATATATGTAAGATATCACCATATCTGTTCTGAAAAATCCCATATCGTTGGATATTTTTGAAATCAAGAAGATAAAGAAACTCCGTAACTTTGCACCCGATTTCAGTTGGCAATTACAATACACACAGAAATATTATTATCAGTTAATGAAAAGAAGAATGATTTGCTGTGCCGTCGTCGCAATGATGATGGCAACGCATGGCATGGCCCAGACACCGCAGCGCAGGATGACCATCGGAGAGCTGTTCACTCTGGTGGAGAGTGGCAGCAAGACGCTGAGAATGCAGAAAAGCGGAGTGGATGTTTCAGCACGGGGAATTGAAGAGGCAAAAAGCAAGAGGCTGCCCGATGTGGGTGCTTCACTACAGCTGAGCTACAACGGAAACGTGGTGATGACCGACCGTGATTTCGGGAATGTAAAAGGATTCTCGCAGCCACATTTCGGAAACTCCTTCGCTCTTGAGGCACAGCAGGTGGTGTATGCCGGAGGAGCCATCGATGCCGGCATCCGACTCGCCGAACTCCAGAAGAGCATGAGTGAGAATGCCGTGGCGCAGACACGCAACCAGCAGCGTTTCCTCGCCCTGGGGCAGTATCTCGACCTCTATAAACTCGACAACGGCATGAAGGTGTATCAGAGCAACATTGCGCTCACCGAGAAACTCATTGCCGACATAAATACTAAACAGCAGCAGGGCATGGCGCTGAAGAACGACGTGACGCGCTACGAACTGCAGATGGAGCAGCTGAAACTCGGCAAGAGGAAACTCGAAGACCAGAAGAGGATCCTGAACCATCAGCTCTGCAATACCCTCGGTCTCGAAGGCGTGATGGTGGAGCCGGAGGTGGACCTCGACAGAATTGGCGATGCCGGCATCAAGGAGGCAGACCTGCAGAACACCGCAGCCATGCAGTCGCCCGTCATACGCCAGTCGGCGCTCGAGATGCAGGCATCAGACCAGCAGCTGAAGCTCGCCAAGAGCGAGATGATGCCAAAGGTGGCTCTCGTGGCGTCGGAGAATTTCATGGGCGAACAGCTCCGCCTGCCACTGGTGTGGCGCGGGTTCAGCTATGCCGTGTTGTGTATAGCCTTCATGTGGTGTCTGCATGAAATAATGTCGTTCGAGCATTTCTTCCAGGCGCTCGCCGTGTTCAATGTCCTCCATATGTTCGTGGGAGGACTCGTGGGAGATTCGCTCCATGCCCGAGGGATGAAATACTATGTTGGTGACGGCTTTGCACGCTGCTCCGGCTATATCGACAGCGTGAGGATGTCGGCACGTCATGCCGACTTCCCGGCTATGATGGAGAGCATCACCCAGGGATTCATGGCGCAGAGCATCAAGATACTGTTCGGCTGGACGCTCATCGCCGCCCTGTTCTTTGCCATATTGATGCTCTTGTGGGACATCCCAATGGTGCGCCGCCATGTGAAACATATCCCTGACTGGCCCAAGGTGGGTATGGGAGTGCTCCGCGGTTTCCATCGCCAGCAGCGTCTCAAGGAGCTGCGCCGGCAGCGCCGCCTCTCTCTGGTATAGAGCTATTGTGGCATGATGCTGCGCAGCATTCCCTATATGCCCGGAAAGCGGCTGTCGTGGCCTCTATATAATCGGTGACACTATATAAATCATAAAGGATGGCAGAGAAGAAAATCTACCATCCTTTTTTCTTGTTTTAATTTGGACGCTATCTCTTTTCTCTATATCTTTGCACTGGAAATTGCCGATACCCTTCGGCTTATGCCATGTTACACACATTTAAACAAAATAAAATTCTTTCTAACGATGAGCATTAAAGCATCAGCAGCTAAACTGCGAATTGACCGTGAACAGATTAAGGACTTCATGTTCTTGACCCTTGGCGTGATTATGTACGCCTTTGGTTACACAGCATTCATCTTGCCTGAGAAATTTGTGATGGGAGGCGTGTCGGGTTGCTCGGCACTTCTTTACTATGCATGGCATTTCCCACCAGCATATTCAATCTGGCTCCTCAACTTTCTCTTGCTTGGCATCGCCATCAAGACATTGTCAAGACAATTCATCGTGCGTACCGTGTTGGGAGTTACGATATTGTCTATCGTAGTGGCTGTTTTCCAGCCATTCTTCGCTGCGCATCCTGTAATCACAGCCGGCGAAGACAGATTCATGCACCTTCTTATCGGAGCGGTGCTCGGTGGTGGCGGACTCGGTCTTATCTATTCACACAACGGTTCTACCGGTGGTACCGACATCGTTATCGCCATGCTCAACAAATATTTCCGCATGAGCTTCGGAAGAGCGATGCAGTTTGTGGATATCACCATCATTTCTTCCAGCTACCTGCTCTTCCACAGCACCGAGACAATCGTATATGGTGTGGCTTTCACGCTGATTGCCAGCTATATGTGCGACTATGTGGTGAACGGAGCAAGACAGACCGTGCAGTTTATCATCATATCAAGAAAATACCAGGAGATTGCCGATGTTATCAACAACAACGTGCGCCGCGGTGTTACCGTGGTTGAGGGCAAGGGATGGTATTCAAAGAATGAGGTGAACCTCCTCGTGGTGATGGCTCGCCGTCATGAGTCGCAGGATATATACAACTATATCAAGAAGATTGACTCCAATGCACTTGTGTCGCAGACCAACTGCCAGGGTATCTTCGGCGAAGGCTTTGACAATATAAAATAATAGAGATATACCCTCGGGAACGAGGGCAGCCTCAAGGCTTTGCCCATATCCCGCGGATTGACATAATAGCTGGGAACTCTCTCTCAGTAAACGGGTTGGCAAGTAAACAAGGACCCTGAACCGGATTCTGCAATGCAGCGGCCGGTGATGTTCCTTGAGAGGATAAAAGAATATCCTTGTTTACTCGCCAACTCGTCAATTCGTTTTCTGACGGAAGGTCTGGCTACAGTACAAGAGACAAGGAAAAAAGATTATAACAACAAATACACAATGATATGGAACAGAGACTTTTGATTTATAATACTCTGACAAGAAGGAAAGTGCCGTTCGAACCATTGCATGCCCCCAACGTGGGAATGTATGTCTGTGGACCTACTGTTTATGGAGATCCACATCTGGGACACGCTCGTCCTGCTATAACATTCGACCTCGTATTCCGCTATCTCAAGCATCTCGGCTACAAGGTGCGCTACGTAAGAAACATCACCGATGTGGGCCATCTGGAGCATGATGCCGACGAGGGCGACGACAAGATAGAGAAGAAGGCACGCCTCGAACAGCTCGAACCGATGGAGATAGCACAATATTACACCAACCGCTACCACGACGCCATGAAGGCGCTCAACGTGCTGCCGCCCAGCATCGAGCCACACGCCTCGGGCCACATCATAGAGCAGGAGGAACTCGTGAAGCAGATCATCGACAACGGATTCGCCTACGAGAGCAACGGCAGCGTATACTTCGACATCGAGAAATACAACAAGAAATACCAGTATGGCATACTCTCACACCGCAACCTCGACGACGTGATAAACGAGAGCCGACAGCTCGACGGAGTGGGGGAGAAGCGCAACCAGGCAGACTTCGCCCTCTGGAAGAAAGCGTCGCCGGAGCATATCATGCGTTGGCCAAGTCCTTGGAGCGACGGATTCCCGGGATGGCACTGCGAGTGTACGGCGATGGGCCGCAAATACCTCGGCGACCACTTCGACATCCACGGCGGAGGAATGGACCTCGTGTTCCCACACCACGAGTGTGAGATAGCCCAGGCTGTGGCAAGCCAGGGCGACCAGATGGTGAAATACTGGATGCACAACAACATGCTCACCATCAACGGACAGAAGATGGGCAAGAGCCTCGGAAACTTCATCACCCTGGAGCAGTTCTTCACCGGCAAGCACCGTCTGCTCGACCAGGCATACTCGCCGATGACTATCCGCTTCTTCATGCTTTCGGCACACTATCGCGGAACAGTTGACTTCTCTAATGAAGCACTGAAGGCAAGCGAGAAGGGACTGGAGAAGCTGCTCAACGGCATCAGTGACCTCGGTCATGTGAACGTGAGCGACAAGTGCGACCCGGAGACAGAGAAGGTGGTGAAGGAGCTGCGCCAGAAGTGCTACGACGCCATGAACGACGATTTCGCCACACCACAGGTGATCAGTTATCTCTTCGAGGCATGCACCGTGATCAACAAGCTCATCGACCATAAGGCAACAATATGCAGCGAGTGTCTCGACGAACTGACCGACACCATGCACACTTTCGCCTTCGACATCCTCGGACTCAAAGACGAGCGTGCCGACAGCAGCGATGTCCGTGAGGAGGCTTTCGGCAAGGTCATGGATATGGTGCTCGACCTTCGTGCCAAGGCAAAGGCTGCCAAAGACTGGGCTACGAGCGACCAGATTCGCGACGCTCTCAAGGAGGCCGGCTTCGAGGTGAACGACACCAAGGACGGTGTGACCTGGAGACTGAACAAATAAATAAGATAGATAATACAATCTTGGAACTATAAATAATGCGGATTGCTTATCCTGTTGGCAGGAAGGCAATCCGCATCATTGTTTATCCCAAATCTGTCATCAACAGATTAAGCCCTAATGACCGCTTGGGGTTTAAACCCGAATCGGTCATTAGGCCGTTTATAGAATTATTTAATGACTGCTTGCAGTCTTTTGTTTTTTATAAGGCGTCTTTTGTCTGTTTTTAATTCGCAATAGCTCGCTATTACTCATTAAAAGCCAAACAAAATCCACTCTTCTAAAAAAGCAAAATCCAAGCAAGCCCTAATGGCCGATTTGGGTTAAAGGTATTGCATCAATACATCCCAAACGGCGATGATATGGCACACACTGCCGGCGAGGACGAAGAAATGGAATACGCTGTGCATGTATTTGCGCTTGTTCAGACTGTAGAACACGGCACCCGTGATGTAGCTCACTCCCTCGGCGATAATCCATATCACCGCAGCCTCGCTCACATTGTTTATCAGTGGTTTGAAAGCCACGAGGATACTCAATCCCATACCCACGAAGCATATCGTTTCCAGATTACTGTGGTCTTTCAGCCTTCTGAAACTCATCACTGTGCCCACGATGGCACACGTCCATATAAACACGAACAGTCCCCATCCCCAAGCGCCGTCCTCTCTCAGCGCCGTCAGCGTCAGTGGCGAGTAGCTTCCCGCAATATGCCAGTAGATGGCAGCATGGTCCCATTTGCGCAATCTCTCTTTCCATACGCTCCGTGCGCTCAGCGCATGATACACCGTTGAGGCTATATACGAGCAAAGCATGCCGAAGAGATACAGCGACACGCCCGCCGTAGCCCATGCGTTCTGATGACCGATACAGAATATCAGGAACGCGATGCCCACGCCTACGCCCATTACCACGCCGCCGAAATGCGACCACGAATTCCACAACTCTTCCTTATGTGAAAAGTGAATCTTCATTGTCTTCTTTTATTAATTGTTTCTTTAGTGTAGAATATAGGAAATGTTTCTTATCTTATCCCGAGCCGCAGTTTATCTTATGCAAAGATAATGCAAGGCGAGTGGAGAATGAAATGAATACATTCATTTCTTATTCCGAGCCGCAGCTTATCTTATGCAAAGATAATGCAAGGCGTGATAAGCGCAAAGCGAAACCTTCAAAAACTTCGTGTTCCCAATCTTTTATATTTAACAAACCCGTTGGCGGAATTAAGTTAATCGATATGAGTAAAAGTTGCCATAACGCTGATTTTCAGTAAAAACCAAGAATTTCACAAAAACTGTCAGACCATCTGGTTTTTCATCGTAATACTCTGACAAACAGGTAGTTGACTGCCTGGCAATTGTCAGCCAACTGTCTTGATGGTTTGCTGATGAAAGAAAATGTCAGATGTGGCGAATTCAGAAGACAGGAATCGTATGCGCTGACAGAATTCCGGAAATAGGAACATGGGTGTTACAACATTAACTTATTGGGCAGATGCCTGACTGCAATTCTGCCCATCAGGGGCAAGCAGCGTGCCCCGGATGGGTAAGCAGCGTGCCCCAGTTGGGCAAGCACCGTGCCCAATTTTTACCCAAATCGGTTATTAGGGCTAGCTTGATTATTCTGTTTTCAGCAATAGTGCATTTTTTTCTTTTTGTGAGTGGTGCCGATTATCGTTTGTAGATGGATTCATCTATGGGCAACCTGTATAAAAATACGTGAAGCGGAAAACCCTCGGCCATGCCATTCCGCTTGTTGTAACATTACACCAGTCCAAAGTCCGATTGCAGCGATAAATGTATGCGATAGACTATGGAAACTGGAATTTCATATATAATGCATATATATGAAAAATAGCGTATTTCTGTTGATATCGGTCAATATTTTGCGTATTCAAAGGTGTAAATTGTAACCAAAGGATTGCAAACGTTTACGTAGTTTTTGGGTATAAAACTTATAGATTATTTGTTTTAAATCAATTCTTGTGATACCTTTGCATCAACAAACACTGATTTTCAGAATTACATGCTACATTAATACTAACAGCTAAGACATTCAAAAATGATGAAAAAGGGCTTCGACGTGGTGTCGAGGCCCTTTTTGAGTAGTACGCCCGGCATGAGTATTGTTCTGAAATCTTAAAACATGCAAGCCTCGGTGACTTTTTGGGGGTAAGCAATTTCTATTCTTTGTCTTTTTTCCTTGTATTCCTTATCCGTGGTATAAAAATGTTATGAATGATGTTGTTTTCGTAACAAAATTTCGTATTATGAAATAAATAACTGTCATTATATTTGCGTGTTTTAAAATGTTGTTTTACTTTTGCAACCGCAAACACGAATACACTTGTATATTGCTATTGATTGTTGTAATTTTCAAACAAAGTGTTAGAGAGGATTGAGAAAAAGCCGTGTTGGCTTGTAAATAAAAGAAATAGATCCTTCGGGTAGAAAGTTGTTTAAAGGTATCAACCAAACATTTTAATATGGACGCAAAACAAGGATTGTATGCCTCAGCCTACGAGCACGATGCGTGCGGCGTGGGTATGGTGGTAAACATACATGGAGGCAAAAGTCATGAGTTGGTGGATAATGCTCTGCGCGTGTTGGAGAACATGCAACACCGTGGTGCCGAAACTCGTGACAAAACAGGTGACGGTGCTGGCATTATGGTGCAGATTCCTCACGAGTTTATTCTGCTGCAAGGCATTCTCAGAAGCATTGCTCAGAAAACATTTCGGCACGGAGATAAGCACCATCGGAGGTATCAGACTGAAGGATATCGCAAGAGAATACACAGAGCTCAACCAGGCAGCTTTCTTCCCCTCTCCTGTAGTGAAGGCAGAAGAGAAGTATTTCCTACCCAACAACGGCCTTTTCAGTTATAGAAAAGACGGCATAGAGCATGCCTGGAACCCCGAGACTATCACCAAGCTGCAGCTCGCCACACGCTTGGGCAGCTATAAGCAGTTCAAGGAGTGGGCGGCAATCGTCGACACCCATTCCGCCACGGGAGATGCCGAAAAGGGCGAGCGCCCCATCTTCCTCCGCAATCTGCTCACCTTCAAGAAGGCAGCCACGCCGACACCGCTCGACGAGGTGGAACCGGTGGAGAGCATCGTTCGCCACTTCGTCACAGGAGCCATGTCGTTCGGGGCGCTCAGCATCGAGGCACACGAGGCACTTGCCCTGGCAATGAACCGTCTCGGTTCACGAAGCAATACGGGAGAGGGCGGTGAGGACAACGCCCGCTACCACACCGAGGTAGACGGCGTGTCGCTCAGCAGCAAGACCAAGCAGATTGCTTCAGGCCGTTTCGGCGTTACAGCCGAATATCTTGTCAATGCCGAAGAACTTCAGATCAAGGTGGCGCAGGGCGCAAAGCCTGGTGAAGGCGGACAGTTGCCCGGCTTTAAGGTGAACAAGATCATTGCCAAGACACGTAATGCCATTCCTGGAATCACGCTCATCTCGCCACCGCCACATCACGACATTTATTCAATCGAAGACCTTGCCCAGTTGATTTTCGACCTCAAGAATATCAATCCCACCGCCGCAGTCAGCGTGAAGCTTGTTGCCGAGAGCGGTGTGGGCACCATTGCCGCCGGTGTGGCAAAGGCAAAGGCAGACCTCATCGTCATCTCAGGAGCTGAGGGCGGCACGGGTGCAAGTCCGGTATCGTCGATGCGCTTTGCCGGTATCTCGCCGGAAATCGGACTTGCCGAGGCACAGCAGACACTGGTGCTCAACGGTCTGCGCGACCAGGTTCGCCTGCAGACAGACGGCCAGCTCAAGACAGCACGCGATGTAATCATCATGGCAATGCTTGGCGCCGACGAATTCTCTTTCGGCACCCTGCCGCTCATCGTGCTCGGCTGTCTGATGATGCGCAAGTGCAACACCAATACATGTCCTGTAGGTGTGGCAACGCAAGACGAGACCCTGCGTGCCAAGTTCCGCGGACGTGCCGAATACGTGGTCAACTTCTTCACATTCCTTGCCCAGCAGACGCGCGAGTATCTGTCAGAACTCGGCGTAAGACATCTTAAGGACATCATCGGCCGCACAGACATGATAGAGGTCATTCCGCAGGACAAGTCGTCAAAGTTGGGAACCATCGACTTCAGCCGGCTGCTCCACCGTCCCGACACGGACAAGGCACTCCATTGGGACCGTAGCGAATTCACAAAGGTCAGCGGCGTGAAGGATGAAGATATCATCAGTGCCTGTGAGAAGGCGATAGAGAACAAGGAGGAGGTGAATCTTGACTACGCCATAAAGAATACCGACCGTGCAGTCACCACAATGCTCTCTGGTGTCATAGCCAAGCGTTATGGCGAGGAGGGACTGCCCGATTCCACCATCAACATTAAGTTCAAGGGATCGGCAGGCCAGAGCTTCGGAGCCTTTGCCGTCAGTGGCATCAACGTCAGACTGGAAGGCGAGGCAAACGACTATTTTGCGAAGGGACTCTCCGGCGGACGCATCAGCATTCTGCCCCCATCACGTTCGAGCGCCGGCTTCGTGGCTGAAGACAATATCATTGCCGGCAACACTGGACTCTACGGAGCGACAGGTGGCGAGCTGTATGTCAACGGCCGTGTGGGCGAGCGTTTCGGCGTGCGCAATTCAGGAGCCACAGCCGTCATCGAAGGTGCCGGCGACCATTGCTGTGAGTATATGACCGGTGGCCGCATCGTGGTGCTTGGTCAGATAGGCCGCAATTTCGCCGCCGGTATGAGTGGAGGTCTGGCTTACGTTTGGGACCGTGAACATACTTTTGATTATTTCTGCAATATGGATCAGGTGGAGATATCGCTCGTCGAGGAAAGTTCGGCACGCAAGGAGCTCCACGAACTCATCCGCCAGCATTACCTCTACACGGGTTCTGCCCTGGCACGCCGCATGTTGGACGACTGGAACCGCTATGTGGAGGACTTCATCCTTGTCACTCCAATCGAATACAAGCGGGTGCTGCAGGAGGAGAAGATGCGCCAGCTGGAAGAGAAGATCGCCAATATGCAATTAATAAATAACTAAGGAAGATATGGGAAAACTAAAAGCTTTCATGGAAGTGCCCAGGCTTGAAGCCGGGTATCGTCCTTTACACGAAAGAATACATGACTTTGGCGAGGTGGAGCAGACTCTCAACTCGCGTGACCGCATGGCTCAGGCAAGCCGCTGCATGGACTGCGGTGTGCCGTTCTGCCATTGGGCTTGTCCGTTGGGCAACAAGGATTCTGAATGGAACGACGCTCTCTGCAATGGCGACTGGGAACTGGCTTATCGTCTGCTCAATGCCACAAACGACTTTCCTGAATTCACCGGACGCATCTGTCCGGCGCTCTGCGAAAAGGCTTGCGTGCTCAATCTTACAGACCACGCCCCGGTAACCAACCGTGAGAACGAGGCTGCCATAACAGAGACGGCATGGCATGAGGACTATATCAAACCGATGACCTTCCCACGCAACGGCAAGAGTGTAGCGGTGATAGGTGCCGGTCCTTCGGGCCTTGTGGCTGCCAATCGCCTTAACCGCATGGGCTACGGCGTGACCGTGTTCGACAAGAACGAAGCGGCAGGAGGTCTGCTGCGTTACGGCATTCCCAACTTCAAGCTCTCAAAGAACATCATTGACCGTAGGCTCGACATCCTCATCGAGGAAGGCATACGGTTCGTATACAATACAGTGGTGGAAGCCTCTTCATTGCCCGAAGGCTTTGACGCCTACGTCCTTGCAACAGGAACACCCGAGGCACGTGACCTCAAGAACGTGCCCGGTCGCGAACTCAAAGGTGTACACCTCGCCTTGGAACTGCTCTCGCAGCAGAACCGCGTCCTATCTGGAGCAGAGTACTCCAAGGACGAGCGTGTCACCTGCAAGGGCAAGGACGTGCTCGTCATCGGCGGCGGCGACACCGGTTCCGACTGCATAGGCACCGCCCATCGCCAGGGATGCAAGAGCGTCACACAGATAGAAATCATGCCACGCCCCGTGGAGGGTCCCGACGACCCGAAGAATCCATGGCCGAACTATCCGCGCGTGCTCAAGACCACGTCGAGCCACGAGGAGGGATGTACGCGTCGCTGGAACATCAACACGCTGGAGTTCATAGGCAAGAACGGAAAGCTGTGTGGCGTCCGTGTGCAGCCCATCGACTGGCAGCCGAATCCAGAGGGAGGCCGTCCGTTGATGGTTGAGGCTGGCGACCCCGAGGTGATAAAGTGTGAGGCGTGCTTCCTCGCAATGGGATTCCTCAAGCCTCAGCACCCTGACTATCCCGATAACGTATTCGTCTGCGGCGATGCCTTGAACGGAGCCTCGCTCGTGGTAAGGGCTATGGCAAGCGGCCGCGATGCGGCGCACAAGGTGGACAGCTACCTGCAGTCAGTTTGAGAGAACAAGAAATTTTTGTAGCTTTATTTCCCCAAAAGAGAAAGATATATGTGCGGAATTGTAGCAATATTCAACGTAAAAGAACAGACGCCGGAGCTGCGCACCAAGGCTCTCGGCATGAGTAAGAAGATACGCCACCGTGGTCCAGACTGGAGCGGCATACATTGTTCGGGCAGTGCCATACTGGCGCATGAGCGTCTGAGCATCGTCGATCCCGAGAGTGGAGGTCAGCCTCTGTTCTCGCCGGATGGCAAACAGGTGCTGGCCGTCAACGGCGAGATATATAACCATAAGGAGATCAGGGCAAGATATCAGGGGCGTTATGATTTTCAGACAGGTAGCGACTGTGAGGTGATCCTTGCGCTTTACCGCGACAAGGGAATTGACTTTCTTGAAGACCTGAACGGTATTTTCGCCTTTGCCCTTTATGACGAGGAGCAGGATGCCTTCCTCATAGCCCGCGACCATATCGGAGTCATTCCTCTTTATATAGGATATAACGCCGACGGAAAAGTTTTCGTGGCAAGTGAGCTGAAGGCTCTTGAAGGCGAGTGCGACCGCTATGAACCGTTCCTGCCCGGCCACTATTATTGGAGCAAGGATCCCGGAATGAAGCCTTGGTATAAGCGCGACTGGATGGAATACGACAATGTGAAGGACAATCCCGCCAGCAGCGATGCCATACGCGATAGTCTTTGTGCGGCAGTGAAACGCCAGATGATGAGCGACGTGCCGTATGGAGTGCTGCTTTCGGGCGGTCTTGACAGTAGCGTCATCAGTGCCATCACCGAGAGCTACGCCGAACGCCGTATCGAGACAGACAGCCAGAGCAGGGCTTGGTGGCCCCGTCTCCATTCGTTTGCCGTGGGACTCAAGGGAGCGCCCGACTTGGCGAAGGCGCGTCAGGTGGCTGACTATATCGGCACGGTGCATCACGAAATCAACTATACTATTCAGGAGGGATTGGATGCCCTTCGTGACGTTATCTATTTCATCGAGACCTACGATATAACCACAGTGCGTGCCTCCGTGCCAATGTATCTGCTGGCGCGCGTGATAAAGTCGATGGGCATCAAGATGGTGCTGTCGGGTGAGGGAGCCGACGAGATTTTCGGTGGCTACCTATATTTCCACAAGGCGCCTTCGGCAGAGGAATTCCATAAGGAGACCGTACGCAAACTTTCCAAACTGCATCAGTATGACTGCCTGCGTGCCAACAAGAGTCTTTCGGCATGGGGCGTGGAAGGACGAGTGCCGTTCCTCGACAAGGAATTCCTTGACGTGGCGATGCGCACCAATCCCAAGGCAAAGATGTGCAGCATTCTCCCCGGCTCCGACCCGAAGGCGTCTATGGAGAAGCGCATCGTGCGTGAGGCATTCGAGGATATGCTGCCCGAAGAGGTGGCATGGCGACAGAAGGAGCAGTTCAGCGACGGTGTGGGATATTCGTGGATAGACACTCTGAAGAAGATCACCTCTGAAGCCGTGACCGACGAGCAGATGGCACATGCTGCCGAACGTTTCCCGATAAACACGCCTCTCTGCAAGGAGGAATACTATTATCGTTCCATCTTCGAGGAGCATTTCCCCAGCGAGAGCGCAGCCCGCAGCGTTCCCCACGAGGCAAGTGTAGCTTGTTCCACAGCTGTGGCTTTGGAGTGGGACGAAGCGTGGAAGAACATGAACGACCCAAGCGGACGTGCCGTTTCCGGCGTACACGAAAACGCTTTGGCGTGATAATAACATAGCTTCTATTTATAAAAGCAGCCGTTTTGCAACGTCAAGAGAACTTACTCTTGCATTGCAAAACGGCTGTTTCTTATGATTGTCTGATGCATAACCCCAAATCAGTCATTCACTCATATATAACGGCAATCACTCCTGCATACGAGAACTATAGGAGACAGTCGCGCAATCATGCCGAATTCAAAATGTTATATTTTTCAGCCGATGATGACGGAGTTCGGGAAATAATGTATATCTTTGCCTGTATGTTTCGCTCATAGAGAGACGACACGATTTTGAAGCAATGTAAACTTAAAACAGAATGAAAACGATAAACACGAGAAAGACTATACGAAAGTATTCCGACAAGCCCGTAAGCGACGAACTCCTCAACAGGCTCCTGGCTGAGGCAATGCGTACCCAGACGATGGGAAACCTGCAGCTCTACAGCGTGGTGGTGACACGTTCGGCAGAGATGAAAGAGAAGCTCGCGCCGGCGCATTTCTGTCAGCCGATGGTTACGCAGGCGCCGGTGGTGCTCACCATCTGTGCTGATTTCAACCGTACCACACGATGGGCAGAAAACCGCAAGGCGACGCCGGGATACGACAATCTGCTCTCGTTTCTGAATGCAGCCACCGACGCATTGCTGTATACCCAGACCTTCTGCAACCTCGCCGACGAGGAAGGACTCGGCTACTGCTTCCTCGGCACCACGGTGTATAACCCCAAACAGATAATCGACACGCTGAAGCTGCCGCGCCTCGTGATGCCCGTTGCCACGATAACGCTGGGATGGCCCGACGAGAATCCGCCGCTCACCGACAGACTGCCGCTGCAGAGCATCATCCATTCAGAGACCTACACCGACTACACCCCGCAGCTCATCGACGAGTATTATGCCGAGAAGGAGGCGCTTCCGGAAAACGAGGAGTTCGTGCGTGTCAACCACAAGGAGACCCTCGCACAGGTGTTCACCGACCTGCGCTACACCAAGAAAGACAACGAGGCAATGTCGGCAACGATGCTCGATGCCCTGCGCTCACAGGGATTCCTTGACTAAGGAGGAAGATCCTGACAGTAAGAAAACTAAAGAAACACAACAATAATCAAAACCTATGTTACGCCCCTCTGCCATAAGTCATTGGTAGACAAGCAGACCGTGCGCACAGTTTACTATCAAGACCTATGATAACATTTTTCATTAGCTTTGTAGCCCTTGTGCTGGGCTATCTCTTGTATGGAAAGTTCGTAAGCAAAGTGTTCGCTCCTGACGACAGAAAGACTCCCGCCGTGGTGATAAACGACGGCATCGACTATGTGCCGATGCCCAACTGGAAGATTTTCATGATCCAGTTTCTCAACATCGCCGGCACGGGACCGATCTTCGGTGCCATCATGGGAGCCAAGTTCGGTCCGGCGGCATACCTCTGGATTATCCTCGGCTGCATCTTTGCCGGTGCCACCCACGATTTCTTCAGCGGTATGCTCTCCATGCGTAACAACGGAGCCGACCTGCCCGCCCTCATCGGCAAATACCTCGGCAAGACTCCGCGCAACGTGATGCTCGTGTTCTGCGTGGTGCTCCTCATCATGGTGGGCACGGTGTTCGTGTATAGTCCGGCAGAAATCCTCGGCCATATCAGTGGCGGTTCGCTCCTATGGATAATAGTGATATTCGCATATTACGTGGTAGCAACGATGCTCCCCATCGACAAGATTATCGGCAAGATATACCCCATATTCTCCTTCTCCCTGCTCTTCATGGCAGTAGCCCTCATCGTGGTGCTCCTCATCAAGATGCCGGTGCTGCCGGAGCTGTGGGACGGCCTCGGCAATATGGCAAAGGAGCAAGACCCGTCGTTCACCGACAATATCTTCCCGTGTCTCTTCATAACCATCGCCTGCGGAGCTATCAGTGGCTTCCATGCCACACAGAGTCCGCTCATGGCGCGCTGCCTGAAGAGCGAGAAGATGGGACGACCCATCTTCTATGGTTCAATGATTACCGAAGGACTCGTGGCTCTCGTGTGGGCTACGGTGGCAATGTGGTTCTTCTACGATTCGCCGACGCCAGGCTATGAGCAGCTCGCAGCGGCAAAAGGCTTCCACACGTCAGCGCCGATGGTGGTTACTACCGTATGCCAGGACTGGCTCGGAATACTCGGTGGCGTGCTTGCCATCCTCGGAGTGGTGGCAGCCCCGATAACGAGCGGCGACACCGCTTTCCGTTCCGCCAGACTCATCGTGGCGTCAGCCTTGAAGCTCAACCAGAAGCCGAAGATGAACCGCCTGTATGTCTGCCTGCCCATCTTCGTTGTCTCCATCGCCCTGCTCGCATGGCAGAGTTCCAATCCTGACGGCTTCAACGTGATATGGCAGTATTTCGGATGGTCAAACCAGACACTCTCGGTGTTCACACTGTGGGCAATCACCGTGTATCTCGTGCGTAAGAACAAGCCATACGTCATAACCCTCCTTCCAGCTCTGTTCATGACAGGCGTCTGCTCCACATATCTCTTCATATCCAAGCAGGCATTCGGACTGCAGGAAGACCTGGCATATTACCTCGGCATCCTCACCGTCATCATCGCAATGGTGTGGTTTGTGGTATGGATAAGGAAATACGGCGAGAAGGAGAGAGAGATAGGCGAGACCTCCACGGACTGATGACGGCTAATCCTGCAGCATTATGAAAAACCGCCGCAGCGTGTTCCTGCGCATTGCGGTGCCATTCCTCTCAGGAGTAGTGATGGCGTCGCTCGTCCATCTGTCAGTGCAGCCCCTCGGCTGGGGGCTTGTGGCGGTGGTCATGGGCTTGGTGTCACTCCTGCTATTCAATAGCGGCAGGTCATCATCCTGCTTTGCATGCCTGTTCGCATTCGTTGGCGGAGCATTTGTGACGACTCTCAACCGGGAGTATGCCACAGGTGCTCCGCCTGCTGATTATATGAAATACGACGCCGTGGTGATGAGCACTCCGCAAAGACACGGCAAGGTGGTCGGCTTCGATGCCCTCGTGGTGGATGTGGCAGACCGCCGCGTTTCTCCTTTTATGGCGAAGGTCAGCATTGCCGGTCTCGACACATGCCGCCTCGGCATTGGCAGCGGCATAGAGGCATTGTCGGTTTTCACGGTGCCCGGGCTGAGAAAAGATTCTAAGATTCCCGTACAGAGAAAAGCTGCCAGGGCGCCAGAACGGCGATTCGACTATTCCCGTTATCTCCAGACCCAGGGCTTCAGGGCGCAGACCTTCGTTTATGCCTCCGACATGAAGTTGAAGCAGATCTCCGCCACTTCCATTCCCGTTTGGCATCGGTTGCGGCTGCATCTGCTTGCTTTCCGTCAGCGCCTGCTCGCGCAGTTCAGCAGAGGCGATGTGTCGGGTGCCAGTCTCGCCGTGATTTCAGCCCTCACCCTTGGCGACAAGAGGATGATAGACCGCCATGTGCGCACGTTGTATAGCGTGTCGGGAGCGTCGCATGTGCTGGCGCTTTCCGGTCTGCATATAGCCATCATATATACTCTGCTGATGCTTCTGCTCGATGGCAGACGACTGTTCCGTCTACGTATAGCGGCACGGCTTCTCGCCATTGCCACGGTGTGGTGGTATGTCATGATTGTCGGACTGCCCGTCTCTGCGGTCAGGTCGGCGCTGATGCTGTCGGTATGTAGCGTAGTGGCGGTGGCAAACAGGGAGAGTCTCTCTCTCGACCACCTTGCGCTGGCGGCATTCGTAGTGGTGGCGGTGAGTCCGATGAGTGTTTTCGATGTAGGGTTCCAGATGTCGTTCATAGCCGTAGCCTCTATATTGCTTTTTGTTCCGCAGATGGAACGCCTCCTGTTCCGGTCACCTATCTGGCAGCGCCAGCCCATGCGCTGGGTCAGTGGGATGGTTACGGTGTCGCTTGCCGCACAGTTGGGAGTGTCGCCCCTTACGGCATATTATTTCGGCAGGTTCTCCTGCTATTTCCTTCTCACCAATTTCATTGCCATCCCCATGGCGATGCTCCTGCTGTATGGTGCCCTGGCGATGTTTCTGCTGTCGTGGCAGCCGGTGGTGAGCGGTCTGCTGGCTTATGGACTCGGTTCGGCAGCCCAGTTCCTCAACGATGCCCTCGCCCTTATCGCCGGTCTGCCGATGGCGAGCATAGAGAATATCGCCATAAGCCCGTGGCAGGTAGTGGCGGTTTATGGCGTCGTCGTGCTGGTATGGCTCGGAATGCGTATGATTGGCGGCTATGGAGTGATGCGGCCCTTCGGGATGGGCAACGAACCATAAGGGATTTGAGGTAAGCCAAACAAAAAAAACACTCTTCTGAAAGGACAAAAACCAAACAATTCCCAATAACCGATTCGGGATAATTCCGGTGATAAAAATATATGCCGGAATTTCCCCCACAGCGTGGGGAACAGAACCCCCTAATGTGGGGTTTCATTCCCCACGCTGTGGGGGAAAATTAGAGGTAATGCTTGTCGTTGATGTTTTTGGGTGATTTCGATAGCTATTATTCCTATTTCAGATTATCCCAAAACGGTCATTAGGCCGTTTAATATGGTATTTCATAACTGCTTGCAGTCTTTTGCTTTTTATAAGGCGTCTTTTGCTTGTTTTTAATTCGCAATAGCTCGCTATTACTCATTAAAAGCCAAACAAAATCCACTCTTATAAAAACACAAAATCCAAGCAAGCCCTAATGACCGATTGGGGATTATGCGAGAAGACCGCAGAACTTGTCGAGCTTCTCCTTCAGATACCGTTTGAAACCCTCGTCGCCCAACACTTCGATGTCGTCGAACAGTCCGAGCACGAAGCGCCCGATGCCTATGTAGCTGCAGACGTCGAGCGAGAGCAGCCATGTTCCGTTTTCCTCTTGCGTCATGTTGTGTAGGGTGCGCGGAAATTCTTCAGCCATCAGGTCGTGAGACAGTTGTCCGAGACGCATCTCCACCCTTGTGGTCTCTTCAGAACTGAACATGAAGGCATCGGTGAACATCTGCTTGTGTCTGTCTTTGAATGCCCAGTTGTCGGACAGTGCCTCCACATCGTCCATGCGCACTATCTTGAACGTCTTGTTCAGTCCGGAGTCCGGTTCGAAACATCTCACCTCCCTGTTGCTGTCCATGAGCATGAACGGCTCCACGAGTCTGTCCCTCCTCGTCTTGCTGTGAGGCGACGAATATCCGCGTATCACCACCTGGTTCTCGTGTTTTATCGCGTCGTGCAATACGCTGATGATATGGGAGTCCTTGTCGCTGAGAGAGTCCTTTGCCAGTATTCCGAGGTCATAAAACCGCTCCATCTTCTTTTTCAGCGTCTCCACGATAGCGTTCTTCTTCTTCACCTTGTTGAGCAGGCGGCTGATGACGATAGCCTCCTCTTCGGTGAAGGAAATCTTCTCTATCAGTCTGCCGAAAAACGGCGACGACCTGTCGATGGAGTAGCAGTTGCCGTATTTCTCCACTTTGAATCCGGCATCGCGGAAGAATTCGATGTAATAATACAGGTTGCGTTTCGATGTCTCCATCTTCCGGCATAGCTGTTCTACGGAGTAGCTTCTGTTTTCAGAAAGCAGCAGAAGCAGTTGGAGTTCCTTTTCGAGTTTGTCGTGTCTCATGGGCAGATGGAGTTTGTGGGTGTTATGCTGATGATTTTATGAATGTTGTCAAACGACCTTGCGAAGTTACTAAGAATAATCGACATTCACGGTGTTTGAGGCAAAATAAAATCGGCACAACGTATCACACGTCATGCCGATTATGATGATGTTCTGACTATTTACTGTCGTCAGTTCAGCCTATGGCTTATTTCGTAGCCTTTACAGACTTGCCGTCCTGCTTGATTACGAATACCGACTTGTCGGCTGGCATTTTGTCAATCTGCTTGCCGTCGATAGTGAAGATAGCCTTGTTGCCATTCACCTCTATCATTGTAGCACCCTTGATGCCGTCGGTGCCTTTGAGAGTCTTCACCTGTACAGGATCAGACTTCAGACTCTCTACTCCGTTGCATATTCCGGAAACGGTCAGAGTGTAGTAAGCGTTGGAATCAAGCGCACCGAATGTCATGTCATTATATTCAGTCTCCTTGCCATTAACCCCAGGGAAGTCTCTCTGCTGCTTGCCGCTCACCTCTACGTCGTCGATGTAGAGAATACCAGATGAACGACGGTTGTACTGCAGTTTCACAGCCGTAGTAGGATCAACCTCGATGTTGTATACCTCGCCGTTGCCCGATGTCAGTGTTATCTCGTCAGCCAGTTTCCACTCTTCACCGTTCTCGATATATACCTCGAGTTTTGAGCCCTTGCCAGGCTGCTGTGCTCTCATCCAGAACTTCACGTTGGTGATGTTTGCACCGCTGTTTGTCATGACGAGATACTGGCTCTTCTGGGTGAATCGCAGTGACGGACTTGCCACACCGTAGAAACCATCATTTGTGCCGAGGAGGTTTGTAGATGAAAGCCATCCCTCCGGCATGCCGGAGATTTCATTGGTGAAGTCGTATGAGGTAGTGATGGTCTCACCGTCGTAGAAGTTTCTCATCAGGTAGAGCTTGTAGCCCTGAGCGTCGGCAAGAGCGTCCCAAGAGGCAGTGAACGACACTGGTGACAGATCGCTTATCTTCACGTTTTTCACCTGAGTCTTATCGAATGGCAGTGAGTTCGTGGCAGTTTTCGTGATGGTAGGCTTCTTCTTGAAAGTGCCGATGCTGCTTGATACGCAGATTGCATACTCAGTGTCATAATCAAGGTCGTCGAACTCGAAGTTTGTTGCCGTGATCTTCAGGTTGTTGTATGCAGGTATGTCGATGAGTATCTCGTTGCCGTCGTTGTCTGTGCTCACCTTCTTGAGGCTTACCACGTATTCCGTAGCCTTGTCGGCAGCCTGCCAAGAACACTCGATGCTCTTGTATGTCACCCTGTCGATGTTCACTTCTGCCACGGCAGCAAGACCCTGGTCAGAACCCTTGATGATGAACTCCACGTTGTTGCCGTTTCTCTTTATCTTGTCGAGATAGATGGCAGAGGTGCTGCTCCAGTCCTTGAAGTCGTGCGAGCTGACGTTGCCCGAACCTGGGAATGGCACTGTCTCCTGCTCGTAGTAGTCGTTAGACTGCACGTTGCCAGCCTCCACGATGTCTATGCGCTGATGGTTAGGTAGGGAGTTCACCTTGTTGTTCACCCATGCTTCATAATTGTAGTCGATATGCCATACGAGCATTCCCTCGCCTTGCAGGAATCTGTCCCAGCTTGTTCTTCTTCTGTTCTCGAGGATGAAATACTCGTTTGGTTTGCCGTCCACGTTCACCTTGTATGCCATGTAGTCATCGGCGAGCGGTTTCAGCACGTTCACGCCCTCTGCCGTGTTGTCGAGCTCTGTCAGCTTCATCCATCCCAGCTCGGCGCATTCGAATGCCGAGTAGAGAGGAGGTGTGTGGCAGCTGTTGTTGTAAGAACCCGATGCCATGGTGTCCCAGTATCCCGGAGTGTATGTGGCGTAGGAGTTGGCGGTGTCGTAGTGGTCCATGAATCCGAGCACGTGTCCGAACTCATGCACGAACGTTCCGATTCCGGTAGGATATTTTCTGTTGCTGCCGTCTATTTCGTTACTGCAGGTGTAGCTTCCGATGCCGGTGCCGTCTTTTGTCTTCATGTATGTTCCCCACTGTCTCAGGTCGAAGGCGTGAGGCCATATCACGTTTGAATAGCCGGAGTCGTTGGAACCGAATCCGGCGTAGTAGAAGTAGATATTGTCTACATATCCGTCGCCGTCGTGGTCATACTGCGCGAAGTTCACTGCTCCCTCTTGGTCGAGCTTCTTCACTACAGTCTGCAGGATTGTTCCGGCATTATTCTGTCCTGACTGCATACCGTCGCCGAAGTCATACTGTGAGTAGTCTATCTTCACCGGTCCGTATACATCGAACGTAGGCTTGAACTGTCCCTGTGAACTTGCTATGAAGAAGTCTCTTGCACTTCCGCTGGCACCGTTTTCGTATGTGAAGCCCTCCTTGTTCAGCATGTCGGTGTAATACTGTTTCGGATCGGACACAGTAGAGAACGAACGGTCGTTGAACTCCACGAGGATAACGATGGAGTGTTGGTCGCCGAAGTGAGGGAAGTCGTTCATGAGCACTTTCTGCGGCTTGCCTCCCACCTTCTTGATGCCTTTGGCGATGGTGGCCGAGTTTTCGCTCAGTGCTATCTTTGCCACCTCAGTCTTGTCGATGGTGTTGAGCAGAGCCATTGCCTTGGGGTCGCGCATGCTTGCGTCGGTAGCTACGATATTGCTGCTCACCAGTTTCTGTCCGGAGATGATGGCATACTCGTAGTTGCTTGTCTGCTTGTTGAAGATCAGCGGGAATCCGTCTTCTGTCGTTGTGTAGTGTCCCCACTCGTCGCCTCTGAGTCTGATGCTTATCTCCGTGCCGTCGGCCTGTTTCACCTTTATCACGCCAGGATAAGCCGGTATTGCCGTAGCCGTCTGCGAGAGGCATGCTGACAGAAGCAGGGCTGCAAATAGTTTTTTGAATTTCATTACTGTGAGTATTAAGTTGTTTTCGTTATTTTGTCGTCTTTACTGTCTTGCCGTTGCTTTTCTTAATCACGATGCCCTCGGCGTTGCGCTCGTTGTTGATGCGTCTGCCGCTGATGTCGAATATCAGTTCTGCGGCGTCGGCAGAAGCGTTTACGCTGTTGATGCCCGACACGTCGTCGGCTGTTGTCACGTAGTGCTTGTTGGAAGTGATTGTCTTCTCGCCGTTCTTCACTCCGTATACAGTGAGACAGTATGTTGTGGCCTTCTCCAGTCCGTCGAACGAGGCTTCAGCCTTTTCGCCAACGCTCTTCTCAGTGTATCTGTCCATCTTTGAACCGCTCTGCTTGTTGCCGCTGATGCTTACGTCGTCAATCACCACATAAGCAGTTCCTGTGCGATTGAACAATAGTCTCACCTTATCGGCAGCATTGAAGTTGAGCGAGAGGTTCTCCTTAGTCTTCTCCGATGCGTCGATGGTCTTCTCTGTGATCCATTGTCCGTTGCGCAGCGCCTGCACCTCCACTGTAGAGCCCTCAGAAGCAGAGCTTACGTAATACCAGAAATTCAGGTTGTTCACCTTTACTCCTTCAAGAGACATCGTGAGATAGTTTCCGTTTGCCGTCATCTTCAGAGATGGAGCAGTCTCGCCGAATGTACCCTTGCTGCTGCTGAAGTTCTTGCAGTTTGTTTCCCATCCTGCCGGCATTCCGTCCATTTTGTCGGTGAAGTCGTAGGCAGAAGTCACCTTCTCTCCGTCGTAGGTAACCTTTTCGAGGTTCACCACATAGTCCTGGGCACCGTCGATGGCATCCCATGAGGCGCTGAACGAAGTCATCGTCACGTCCTTCTCCATGATGTTCTTCACCTTCTCGTCAGTGAAGAATTTTTCTGTTGTCTTCACCTCCTTGGTGTCAGCATCTGTGATGTAAGAACCGTTGCAGCTTGCCAGGCTCACCTGATATGTAGTCTCCTTCTCAAGACCCTCTACAGAGACATTCTCTCCGGTCACGGTCTTGTCGGTGTAGTCCTCCAGGTCGGTCAGCGAGTTGTCCTCGTTCACCTTCTTCACGTTGAGCAGATAGTTCTCGGCTTTCTCTACCTTGTTCCACGACAGGTCGAAGCCGTTGTATCTCTCGTTGCTTGCCGTGAGCTCCGGTTTTGTGATTCCCGAGTCAGCTCCTTTGACATAGAACGACACCAGTCCGTTGACATCGCAGATCTTGTCGATGTCGAGCAGATGCACGGCATCCCACGACTTGAACGAGTATTCCGTCACATTGTCAGAACCCGGGAAAGGCACGCCCGTCTGATAGTATCCGGTGCCGGAGTATCTGCCGTTTGCCTCCACGATGTCCACGCGCTGATGCCTGCCGACGGTGTTCACCTTGTTGTCTTTCCATAGATTCTCGTCGTAGTCGATGTGCCATACGAGCATTCCCGAACCGGGCAGGTATGCGTCCCATCCCTTTTTCTGTCTGTTCTCCAGCAGATAGTATTCGTTCTCGTTGCCAGGCACCTGTATCATGTATGCCTTGTTGGATTCTCCAAGATAAGGCAGTTCGTTCAGGTTGCCGTTTCTTCTTGTTATCACCTCAGGCTTCAGCCATCCCAACTCGTAGCATTCGTATGAAGAATAGAGTGGGGGAGTGTTGCTGTTGTTGTTGTAAGAGCCGGAGCACATGGTGTCCCAGCTGCCGGGGGTGTAAGAAGAGTATACGCCGGTGGTGTCGTAGTGGTCCATGAATCCGAGGCAGTGTCCGAATTCATGCACGAAAGTTCCGATACCGGTGGTGAAGCCGTTGCTCAGTCCGTCTTCCTCGTTGCTGCAGGTGTAGCTGTTGATGTTCACTCCGTCTTTGGTCTTCACCTCCATTCCCCATTCATTCATGGTGAAGGCGTGGGGCCAGATGGTGTTGGCGTCGTTGGAGTCGGCAGAACCCTTTCCGGCGTAGTAGATATAGATGTTGTCGACGTTTCCGTCGCCGTCGTGGTCATACTGCGAGAAGTCCACCTCGTCGTCGATAGCCTCCACTACAGCCTTCACGAATGTTCCCATGTTTATAGGAGTGTTGTATGTTCCGTCGCCGGCGTCATGCTGTCCGTAGTTTATCTTCACCGGACCGTATACATCGAATGTTGGCTTGAACTGTCCGTGAGAGCTTGCTATGAAGAAGTCTCTGGCACTGCCGGTAGCACCGTTGATGGCGGTGAATCCCTCTTTGTTCATCGCTTCGTCGTAGTATTCCTTTGGGTTCTTCATTGTGGAGAACGACTTGTCGTTGAACTCCATCAGGATGACTATAGAGTGCTGCTCTCCGAAATGGGGGAAGTTGTTCATGAGCGCCTTTTTGGGTCTCTGCACCACCTTCTTTACTGCAGTCTGCTGACCTACACGCTTCTGCAGGCTCATTTTCATTGCCAGCTGCTGCGCTGTCTCCTTGTTTATGGATTTGAGTAGTTCCGTGGCCTGTGGCGAACGTCGCTCAGAGTTCGTTGCCACGATGCCGCTGCTCTTCAGCTTTCCGCTGACGATGGTGGCATACTCATAGTTATTGGTTGCTTCATTGTAGATCAAAGGGTATCCGTCCACTGTCGTAGTGTAGTGTCCATGCTCGCTGCCGTGCAGACGGATAGAAATCTCCGTACCGTCGGCCTGCTTTGCCTTAATCACCCCAGGGTAAGCTTTCACGGCGAATCCGTTCTGCGCTGAGCAGAACAACAGTACCGCCAATGCAAGGGTATTGTGTAATTTCATTTTTCAGAAGTAATGATTTAAATAATTATTGCTACAAATAAAGAAACGATACCAGAGCCCGGCTTTCTGTGTTCTTCAAACAGGACATGAAAGACTGACGGAGACAAATGCTCCATGCTCTTTTGCATTGAGCAAAGATAGGTTAAATTCTTTGACTTGCAAAAAAATAAATACGTATTTAAATTATTATTAACACAAAGCCTGTAAATGTAGTTAAAATCAGTGTGTTAGATTGTTAAGGCAGGTGTTGTCGGGGCGTTATCTTACAAGTTTTTTACATAAAATAAGCTTCGGCTAGGCAAAACATTCAAGCGAGCTTGATGATTTTGCACTCGCCTTGCATTATTTTTTGCAGGATAGCGTAAAAGTGAATAACTTTGCAAGCCTATATGGTCAATTGAAAAAACAATGATAAAAAATATCCTTCTCGTGGCATTTGGCGGAGCCGTGGGTTCCGTGTTGCGCTATCTCGTTTCTAAATGGCTTCAAGAAGCATCGTCTGTGGCATTTCCCGTTGGCACGCTGGTCGTCAACGTGGTAGGCTGCCTCCTTATCGGACTCATCTATGGCGCATCTGACCGTTGGGGCATCAGCGGCGACATGCGGCTGCTGCTCACCGTAGGCTTCTGCGGCGGTTTCACCACCTTCAGCACATTCATGAACGAGAGCCTCTCGCTCATGCGTGCCGACAATCTGCTGTCCCTTGCTCTCTATGCCTCGCTCAGCGTAGGACTTGGATTGGTTGCCGTTTGGGCGGGCAGCAGGATATAACAAAACCCCCAAACGCCATGATTGACGTTTGGGGGTAAACTTACTGATGACTATTTGGAATTAAACTTACTGATGCTGATTTGTGGATGAACGTCCTAATAGCCGTTTGGGACTACTTTCTGATGACCGTTTGCTGTCCACTCGCTATGCAGCCAGAATCCCTTGTCCTCCATGCTCCAGCCGTGCCACCTGGCGCCGGAAGAAAATATAGTAGAGCACTCCAGCCACGGTGAGTCCCACGGGGAAGGCTCCCCATATTCCCATTATTCCGTATCCCATGTGTATGCCCAAGAGCCAGCTGCAAGGCAGCGACACTAACACGAAGGCAACGAAGGCGATGTAGACCATCGGCTGCACGTGGCCCGTGCCTCTCAGCGCATTGGCATAGCAGCATTGCATGCCGTCGCCAAACTGATACACTATCATTATCAGCGTGACATGGGCGCAGATTTCGGCTATCGTGGCGTCGTTGGCAAAGATGAATCCCGTTTCGTGGCGCAACAAGAACACCGGTATGCTCACCACGCATCCTATCATGCAGATGATGTGGAATCCGGCAGCCGTGACGCGTCGCAGTTCCGTGATGTCGTTCTGTCCCACGTAGAAGCTCACTCTCACCGACACAGCAGCGGCAATGCCGTAGTATATCATGAAGAACACCTGTGATACCGTGATCATCACCTGATGGGCAGCCAGTGCCGTGGTGCCGAGCCATCCCACCAACACTCCCGTCAGCGAGAACGCCGCCGACTCCATTCCCATTTGCAGCGACACGGGCCAGCTCTGCTTGCTCACCTGACGGAACGCTTCGCCGCTGAGACGCGCCTCTCTGAACGAACGGCTATATACCTTATATCTCTTTGAAATCATGAATATCGCGAATGCCACCACGAACATCATCACTCTGCTGAGCATAGTGCTGAGTCCGGCTCCGAGCAGTCCCAGTTCAGGCAGCGGGCCGGGACCGTAGATGAGCAGGTAGTTGCCCACGATGTTGGCAACGTTGCCCGCCAGCAGGATATACATCGACATCTTGGTGTTGCCGATGGCGTCGTAGAACTGTTTGAACGAATTGAACCAGCAGACGAAAGGCACCGAAATCATGTTCACCATCAGATACGGTCTGACGAGCGGCAGCAGTTCCACAGGCTGCCCCAGCTTGTCAACGTTCAGATACACCGCCGTGAGCACACCGAGCAGAATGATGGAAGTGAGAGTGCCGGCAGCCAGTCCGTTTTTCATCACCGAACCAATCTTCTCCCTCTCGCCCCTTCCGAAGAGCTGACCCACCATTGGCGTCAGTCCGTAGCTGAATCCCAGTGCCAGCACGAGGATAATCGCCATTATCGTGTTTACGAAACTCGCAGCCGCCAGTTCCATCACACTATGGTGTCCCACCATCAGCGTGTCGGCAAATCCGAGGATTATGGTGCCCACCTGTCCCACGACGATAGGTATTCCGAGCGACAGCAACATACGGTAGTGGTAAGAATATTTGTTCTTCTGTTGAATGTTGATTTTTCTTTGTCCGGTTGTCATAAGTTTGGATTTAGGCTGCAAAGGTACTCTCTTTTCTCTGCATTCCAATATTATTTGTGCAAATACTTGGTACGGCGTCCGGATTTCAACTCATATCGGGCATTAGGGCTTGCTCGGATTTCTGCTATGCCGTTTCCCCTGCCGGCGGCAGGCTGGGCTGATGCCGGCGGCAGCTGATGGGACGGCAGACAGGCCTTTAGTGCGAAAAGCAGGGCAAAATTTGTTACTTTCCACAAAAAACCGTAATTTTGCCTTCGTTTTAAAACAAGATTATATTATACACATGACAAGAAGGCTACCACATGGCACCACTCACTTGAGGGATGCCAACGATGTGGTTTTGTCTTCAGCGCAAACACATGTGGAGAGTTAACTTGAGTATTATTGAATATGTCATCAATAGAAATAAGAAAAGTCAGCACGAAAGCAGACCTGAAGGCGTTCATCGACTTCCATTACGACCTGTATGAGGGCAGTCCGTACGACGCCCCCAACCTGTTCAGCGACGATATGAACACGCTGAGCAAAGACAAGAATGCAGCCTTTGAGTTCTGCGAGGCAGAATATTATATGGCGTTCGACAAGGCGACGGGAAAGATGGTGGGCCGCGTGGCTGCCATCATAAACCACAAGGCAAACAAGAAGTGGGAAAGAAACGACGTGCGCTTCGGATGGATAGACTTCGTCGACGACATCAACGTGTCGGGGGCGCTCCTCTCAGCCGTGGAGCAATACGGCAGGGAGAAGGGTATGACACACGTGGTGGGACCGCTCGGATTCACCGATATGGACCCCGAGGGAATGCTCACCATGGGATTCGACCAGCTCGGCACCATGGCGACGATATACAACTACGACTATTACCCCAAACACATGGAGAGGCTCGGCGGATTCGAGAAAGACAACGACTACGTGGAGTTCAAGCTCTTCGTGCCTAAGACCGTGCCGGAGAAATACGCCAAGGTGGCTTCTCTCATAGAGAAACGCTATAACCTGCACGTGAAGAAACTCACCAAACGGGAAATCTTCGAAGAGGGCTACGGCAGACGAATCTTCGAGATCATAAACGAGACCTTCGCCGGACTATATGGGTATTCGGAACTGACCGACAAGCAGATAGAACAATACATAGGTATGTATTTCCCGATGGCAGACCTCGACCTCATCACGCTGATAGAGGACTGGAACGCCGACAAGAAAATCGTGGGAGTGGGCATCACGCTGCCGTCGCTTGCCAAGGCACTGCAGAAATGCCGCAGAGGCAGACTCACACCGTTCGGATGGTGGCACATCCTCAGAGCCCTCAAGTTCGGACACACCAAGATAGTGGACCTGCTGCTCGTGGGCATACTGCCCGAATACCGTGCCAAGGGAGCCAACTCGCTCCTCTTTGCCGATCTCATCCCGAGATACGTGGAGCGCGGATATGAATGGGGAGAGACACATGTGGAGATGGAGGCAAACGACAAAGTGCAGAGCCAGTGGCAGTATCTCGACTGTGAAAACCACAAGAGGCGCCGCTGCTATATCAAGGAGATAAAGTAATGCCTGTAGCCCTGTTCCTTCCTCCAGAGGTAAGGTCAGGGATTGGGAAACCAACCCGTCAACCCGTAAAACATCAACCATGAGCGAAATCAATATAGAAAACCAAGAACAACAAGAACCACAAGAACCACAGGTGCAATACACCGATGAAAGCATCCGACACCTTTCCGACATGGAGCACATACGCACACGTCCCGGAATGTATATCGGAAGACTCGGTGACGGTTCACTGCCAGAAGACGGCATCTACGTGCTGCTCAAAGAGGTGGTGGACAACTCCATCGACGAGTTCCGCATGAACCAAGGCAAACGCATAGAGGTGGACATCGACGAACACCTCCGCGTAAGCGTGCGCGACTACGGACGAGGCATTCCGCAGGGGAAACTCGTAGAGGCGGTGAGCATGCTAAACACGGGAGGAAAATACGACTCAAAGGCGTTCAAGAAAAGCGTGGGACTCAACGGAGTGGGTATAAAGGCTGTAAACGCCCTGAGCCTGAACTTCGAGGTGAAATCGTATCGCGACGGCAAGGTGAGAGCCCTGACATTCGAGAGGGGAGAGCTGAAGACCGACGTCGCAGAGGATACTACCGACGAGAACGGAACATACATCTACTTCGAACCAGACGCCAAGCTCTTCAAGAACTACTCCTTCCACGACGACATCATAGAGACGATGCTCCGTAACTACACCTACCTGAACACGGGACTCGCCATAATGTATAACGGCAGACGGATACTGAGCCGCAACGGACTCAAAGACCTGCTCAACGACACGATGACCACAGACGGATTGTATCCCATCGTGCATCTCAAGGGCGAAGACATCGAAATCGCCTTCACACACACCGGACAGTATGGAGAGGAATACCACTCATTCGTAAACGGACAGCATACCACACAGGGCGGTACACACCAGAGCGCATTCAAGGAGCATCTGGCAAAGACGATAAAGGAGTTCTTCAACAAGAACTTTGAATATACCGACATCCGCAACGGACTCGTAGGAGCCATCGCCATCAATGTGGAGGAGCCGATGTTTGAGAGCCAGACCAAGATAAAGCTCGGTTCGCAGACCATGAGCCCCGACGGAGTGACCGTGAACAAATATGTGGGCGACTTCATAAAGACAGAAGTGGACAACTTCCTCCACCGCAATGCCGACGTGGCAGAGGTGATGCTCCAGAAGATACAGTCGAGCGAAAAGGAACGCAAGGCGATGGCCGGAGTGACAAAGCTGGCAAGGGAGAGGGCGAAGAAAGCCAACCTGCATAACAGGAAACTCCGCGACTGCCGCATACACTTCAGCGACGTGAAAGACGACCGCAAGGAGGAGAGCGCCATATTCATCACCGAGGGAGACTCGGCAAGCGGAAGTATCACGAAGAGCCGCGACGTGAACACACAGGCGGTGTTCTCGCTCAGAGGAAAACCTCTGGACTCCTTCGGACTGACGAAGAAGGTGGTGTATGAAAACGAGGAGTTCAACCTGCTGCAGGCTGCCCTCGACATAGAGGACGGACTCGACACGCTGAGATACAACAAGGTGATTGTGGCGACGGATGCCGATGTGGACGGAATGCACATCCGACTGCTCATCATCACGTTCTTCCTGCAGTTCTTCCCCGATCTGATAAAGAAGGGACACGTGTTCGTGTTGCAGACACCTCTGTTCCGTGTGAGAAACAAGAAGACGAAGATAAAGTCGAAGGCTGTGAAGGCTACGGCAACGGGAAAGGGAGATTTCGTGACCCGCTACTGCTACACCGAAGAGGAGCGCCTCGACGCAATACAGGAACTGGGACCAGATCCGGAGATAACACGATTCAAAGGACTCGGAGAGATCAGTCCCGACGAGTTCAAGAACTTCATCGGACCCGAGATGCGCCTCGAACAGGTCACGCTGCACAAGACGGACCAGGTGCATAAGCTCCTGCAATATTATATGGGAAAGAACACACCGGAGCGTCAGAACTTCATCATAGACAACCTCGTGATAGAAGAAGACAGACCGGAGGAAGAAGAATAACGGTATGGTAGAGAAACATGACAGACTAAAGCGAAATACAATGAAAAGAAACATTTATTGCTTGATATGCCTCGCCATGGCAATGTTTGCCATCGGGGCTTCGGCACAGTTCCAGGTGAGGATGGACAAAGACAGTCCGATGCGTAAATTGCAGCTCGCCGAGATGCTCGTCACCAATTTCTATGTAGACTCCGTAGACGAGAACAAACTCGTGGAGGACGCCATCAGAGGAATGCTCGACAAGCTCGATCCGCACTCCTCATACACCACACCGAAGGAGACGAAGCAGATGAACGAGTCGCTGCAGGGAAACTTCGACGGCATCGGAGTGCAGTTCAACATGGTGGAAGATACTCTGCTCGTAATCCAGACCATTGCCAAAGGACCGTCGCAGAAGGCAGGCATCGTGGCCGGCGACCGCATCGTGGCAGTAAACGACACGGCGATATCAGGAGTGAAGATGCCGCGCGACCAGATTATGATGAGGCTGCGCGGACCGAAGGGCACTATGGTGAAACTCTCTGTGGTGAGGCGCGAAGTGGCAGACACGCTGACCTTCAACGTGAAGCGTGACAAGATTCCGGTGAAGAGCCTCGACGCATCGTATATCATCCGTCCGGGAGTGGGATACATACGCATCGGCAGTTTCGGAGCCACTACATACGATGAGTTCATGACTGCCGTAAACAAACTGAAGGCTGCGGGAATGAAAGACCTCATTCTCGACTTGCAGGACAATGGCGGCGGATATCTGCAGGCGGCGGTGAAGATAGCCAACGAATTCCTGCCCAAAGACGACATCATAGTATATGCCAACGGACTGAAATCCTCGAGAATGGACTATCGTGCCAACGGGTCAGGCAAGCTGCTCGACGGCAAGGTGGTGGTGCTCGTGAATGAGTTCACGGCATCGGCATCCGAGATCGTGTCGGGAGCCATGCAGGACAACGACCGAGGTATGGTGGTGGGCAGACGCACCTTCGGTAAGGGACTCGTGCAGAGACCCTTCGACATGCCCGACGGTTCGATGATACGCCTCACCATCGCCCATTACTACACTCCTACAGGCCGCTGCATACAGAAGCCATACAAGAAGGGCGACCAGAAAGACTATGCCATGGAACTGGACAAGCGACTGAAGCATGGCGAGCTGATGAATGCCGACAGCATACACTTCGCCGACTCGCTGAAGTTCTACACCCTGCGCAAACACCGTGTGGTATATGGCGGTGGAGGAATCATGCCAGACTATTTTGTGCCTCTCGACACGATGACATACACCAAGTATCACCGTCAGCTCGTGGCAAAGGGAATGGTGACCGACGCCGTGCTCCGCTTCATCGACAACAACAGGAAGTCGCTAAAGCGCAAATACACGGATTTCAGTAAGTTTGAGGCAGAATACCAGGTTCCGGAGTCGCTTATTGCCGACATCAGGGAGAGAGGAGAGAAGAAGGATGTGAAGCCGAAAGACAACGAGGAACTGAAGCTCACCTTGCCCCGCCTTGCCACTCAGGTGAAGGCTCTTGTGGCGCGCGACATCTGGGATATGGACGAATATTTCCAGATTGTCAACGAGACGAGCGACATCGTGAAGAAAGGACTGGAAACGATAGAGAAGATGTAGTGACAATTATCACAAACGCAACAATGGCTGTATCATCAAGCCTTGATGATACAGCCATTGCTATATTTGCTCTATGGCGATTTCCGTTTCTGATATCCAAAGACTATGATGGGATAACAACAGATGTCAGTTGGAATACATTCTGAATGCCACCATCGTCAGAGACGAGGATTAGAAGTTGTAGATAACGCCGAACTTCAGATCGTTAGTGTTGAAGTGGAAACCGAAACCTTTCTCTCCGTAAGGATGACCGCCCACACCCTTGAAGTCAGGGTCATCGTTGTCGCGGTAGCCCAGGAAACCGAGAGCAGCGATGAAGTCAACGCTCTTTGTGAGGCTGACCTTCACACCTGGTGTCACACCAATCTGCCATGCATTGTAGCTGTCGCTTTCATTGCCGTCATACTTAGCCTTGTAAGTGTTGATAGCGAAACCTGCATCCAGAAGGAATGAAACAGGACCTGCCTTGGCTGCTGTGTAGCGTGCGAATGGAGCAGCGCCAACACCATTTACCTTCAGTCCGTCATAATAGTTGTAGTCGTAGTCGAACTCCAAGCCGATTGCCCACTTGTTTGTGATGTTGTAGCCCACCTGAGGAGCAACTGTGAATGATGTATGGTTGTCTTCGTAGTTACGCCAGAAACCAACTTCACCACCTACAAAAACCTGTGCGTTGGCAGCCACTGTCATGACAAGTGCTACCAAAGTCATAAAAATCTTTCTCATGTTTTCTTTCCTTTTTGGTTATAAATATTGTTGTTGTCTTTGTTCCTTGATTTTACACTTCAGCCCGTATTGACTTAGCTCTTCAGCTCGTGTCGATTTAGCTCTTTAATTCGTATTTACTTGACCTCCTGTTGTCTTGCTTTGTCCGTTTTACTAACAGCATCGAATTACTTTAACGAACCATATTCCGCTCCTTTTGCGAACCTCAATTTGTCTCTTTGACGAATTGCAAAGTGTTATTTGCTGATGCAAAGAAAGACATTTGTGTTCTAAATACCAACGTTTTATCTATAAAAATGCCATGCATTAGGAATTTTTAAAGACTAATACGGAATAAGTGAACAATCCGCTTGTCTGATTACCTCATTATATATTACTCCTGCCAGTGACTTTTTATTGTAGTCAGTAGGATGTCGCTTGACAAAATGTTTACTGATTGCAGCCGCTCCTATCCTTTTTCTTCTTTCACGAACCATCCGTTGCGTTTTATGTATTCGTAGCCGAAACGGCAGCGCAGACAGTCGCGGCGGTCGCAGTATTCCTTTTTCAGTTGCACGATGGCCTGGCTGTCGGCGGCGGTCTCTATCTCCAGTCCGCATTCCTTCCACATCCTTATGATGCTGTTGTCCTCAGCCTTCAGTTCTTCGAGCAGCCGGAAGGCGCGGTCGGTGAGCGTCTCGTCGCCCTTGTGTCTGCCGTAGGCAAAGAGGATAGGGATGGCGGTGTTGAGGATGAGCACTCTGACAGACTGCTTTGACAGCTGCTTTGCCGACTTCTTGCCTTCCGCCCCGAAGGAGTAGTGGGTCTCCCAATATGGTGTGACGTGGGTGGCAAACAGGTCTGACATCTCGTCGACGCTGCGACATTCTATCAGTTGACTCAGATTTGAGCGCCGGTTGTAATAGAGGTTTGCGAGCTGTGAAATCCTGATGTTAGGGAAGTTCTGCGGACGGAGTCTCAGGAATTTCCATTCCGTCGCCGACATCTGTTCCAGGTGGAATTTGTGGTTCAGATATGAGTATTCCCGTCTCAGCTTGGTCAGATAAATGTCGTTTGCCGCCTCTTCGCGGTGTCGCTGCGGAATAGCCTGTTCGTCGAGCAGTCCAGCCTGTCCCAGGAATATCGCCTCTATCTGGAATATGTCGTCGCGGTGGTGGGCCACACTCTGCAGCGACAGCGTGGCAGCCCATTTCTCAAAAGCCTCGCCGTTCACTCCGAAGCCGAAGTTGCGTGCGAGCGTCATGAAGTATGCGTCTTCCCACGATCCGTTTCTCTCCTTCACTCTCCTGCTTATCGCCTCCGTCTTCTGCTCCAGGCGTTCCGTCTGCAGAGCGCTCATCCAGCTGTGTACAGTCAGTTTCTGCAACTGTCCTATCACTTCGTGGCAAGGCGGGAAGCGGTCCTCTCTCAGCAGTCTGGAGTAGTTTGCCGTCACATGTTCCGGCACGTCCATCTGCATCTGTCGCATCGTTTCGCCCCGGCTGCTTCTCACCGGCATGTCGTCTTCGCCCACCACGTGAAGAATCACGTTGTCGTATGCCTCGTCCTTGTCGTGGCCATGCAGAAACCAGTCAGACGCCTTGTCGTGAATCTCCACATTGCCAACCCACAGCATCCCGTCCACCTTTATTTTCGCATTGAAGAAGTCAGGTCCGGCGTTGCGGTTGTGGAGTCCCGGGTCAATCACCTCCACCGTCTCTCCCTTGTTCGTGGTCATCCGGTGTAGCGGATACATCCTGTGGCGCCAAATATAATGAAGAAGAATTTCCATCGTGTTTCTCTGTTTGCTGTCAAGTCATGTCGTCATGACTGGCTTGGGATTTATAATCACCTGCGAAGATAACAAAAATCATTGAAATGTCGTCATCCCATAGCAAAAATCAGTTTTTTTTGTCTCCCGGCGAGATAAATTCCACAAATCATGCGTGTTCTGAAAAATATCCGTATATTTGCAAATACAAATTGCAAATATAACAAGCATGGGCCAGTGGTCATGCCATTTTGGCCCGTTGTCGTTTTAATCAAGAATCAACAGCAATGACTTATTCAATTGAAAAAGTAACGACATTGATAGGGGCGCGTAGATATGGAGACCAAGCCGCCAACATCGGCTTTCTGCTCACTGACAGCCGTTCCCTCTGTTTCCCTGAGGAAACGTTGTTCTTTGCCCTCAAGTCCGGCCGTCGCAATGGCCATGAGTTCATACCCGACCTTTATCGTCGAGGAGTGAGAAACTTTGTTGTGGACGCATTGCCACAAGACTATGCCACCACTTATCCAGGTTCCAATTTCCTCAAGGTAATCAGTCCGCTCGAAGCGCTGCAGCGCCTTGCCGAGCGCCATCGCGACGAGTTCAACATCCCCGTCGTGGGCGTAACGGGCAGCAACGGCAAGACCATTGTCAAGGAGTGGCTCTATCAGTTGCTCTCTCCGTCGCTCAGCGTCACGCGCAGTCCTCGTAGCTACAATTCCCAGATTGGCGTTCCGCTCTCCGTCTGGCTGCTCGGCGAGCAGTCACAGGTGGGAGTATTCGAGGCAGGCATCAGCCAGCCCGGCGAGATGCAGGCACTGCGCAACATCATACAGCCCACCATCGGCGTGATAACCAATATCGGCAGTGCCCATCAGGAGAACTTTCCTTCGGTGGAAGCCAAGGTGGACGAGAAGCTCGACCTCTTCCGCGACGCCAGCGTGATAGTATATCCCGGCGACAGCAAGGAGATAGCCAGCCGAGTGGGCGAAAGGTCGTTCAAGGGCGACCACCTGTGGTGGTCGGTTGCCGACGCCAATGCTCCGCTATATATAAAGAATGTGGAGAAGGGCGAGACCTCCACCACCGTTACCTATATATATAATAAGGTTGGCGGGGAATGTCAGTACACCCTGCCTTTCATCGACGAGGCATCCATCGAGAATTCCATCACCTGCTGCGCCGTATGCCTATCGCTCGGTATTTCTGCCGCCGACATCGCCGGGAGAATGCCGAAGCTGGAGGCTGTCGCCATGCGACTGGAGGTGAAGCAGGGCCAGCATGGCTGCACGCTCATCAACGATTCCTACAATTCCGACATCAACTCTCTCGACATAGCCCTCGACTTCATCAGTCGCCGTCCCGACCATAAGGGCCGTCGCCGCACACTGATTCTCAGCGACATCCTGCAGAGCGGAATGACGCGCGACCAGCTTTATGCAGAGGTGTCAGAACTATGCGTCAAGAGGGGAGTGGAGAAATTCATCGGTGTGGGTCCCGACCTCATGGCAGAGGCAGACAGAATCGGGGTGGGGGAGAAATACTTCTTCCCCGACAGTCAGACCTTCATCAAGAGTCCCGTCTTCAGCACACTCCGCGATGAGGTGATACTCATAAAGGGAGCGCGCGCCTTCGGTTTCGACGGCATCAGCGAACTCCTGGAGCAGAAGGTGCATGAAACCATCCTTGAGGTGAACCTCCAGGCAGTGGTAGACAATCTCAACTACTACCGCTCTTATATGAAGCCCGAGACCAAGCTCGTATGCATGGTTAAGGCAAATGCCTATGGCAGTGGAGCGGTGGAGGTGGCAAAGACATTGCAGGACCACCGTGTGGACTATCTCGCCGTTGCCGTTGCCGACGAGGGAGTGACGCTCCGCAAAAACGGAATCACGAGCAATATCATGATAATGAATCCGGAGATGACGGCATTCAAGACGATGTTCGACTATGACCTCGAACCTGAGGTCTACAGTTTCCGTCTGCTCGACGCCCTTGTCAAGGCTGCCCGGCGCGAGGGAATCACGGGCTACCCCGTACACATCAAGCTCGACACCGGAATGCACCGTCTCGGCTTCAACCCCAAGACCGACATTGACGAACTGATACATCGTCTGCAGTCGCAGAACGCCATCATCCCCCGTTCAGTGTTCTCGCATTTCGTGGGTTCCGACAGTGACGACTTCGACAATTTCTCAAAGATGCAGTTCGACCTCTTCGATGAGGCGAGCAGCAAGCTTCAGGCAGCGTTTCCCCACAAGATCCTGCGCCATATCTGCAACTCTGCCGGCATCGAACACTTCCCAGAACGCCAGCTTGATATGTGTCGTCTCGGTCTCGGACTATATGGCATCGACAGTCGCGACAACCATATACTGAACAATGTGAGCACTCTGAAAACCACCATCCTGCAATTGCGTGATGTGCCGAAGGAGGAGACAGTGGGCTATAGCCGCAAGGGGCACCTGACGCGCGACAGCCGCATCGCAGCCATTCCGATAGGATATGCCGACGGACTGAACCGCCACCTGGGCCGTGGCAACTGCTACTGTCTGGTGAACGGACAGAAGGCTCCTTATGTTGGCAACATCTGCATGGACGTGGCGATGATCGACGTCACTGGCATACCGTGCAAGGAGGGTGACACAGTGGAAATCTTCGGCGACCATCTGCCAGTGACAGTTCTCTCCGATGTACTCGACACCATCCCATACGAGGTGCTCACCAGTGTGTCAGACCGCGTGAAAAGGGTGTACTACCAGGATTGATATCTTACCCCTAACGGTCATTTCGCCTGTATTCTCACAGTCAGGCAATACGGTTGCCATAAAGGATGGCAAGAAATACATGAACAGATAACATAAAGACAAAACTTTGTTGCTTCCGTCAGCATTCCGATTCACAATGCGAATGCTGGCGGATTTTCTTTTTATCAGTGTCAGGCGATTCTCATTTCTTTTTGGAACAGGGAAAGGAGAAACAAATTGATGCGATGATTACGGATTAATACTGTTTGTTTTCTTTTTTATTGATTTTTTTGCGGAAAGAAGAAAAAAACGCTATCTTTGCAGACTAGAACAAACAATATTAATCTTATATTAAAACAAATGGCTTCAATACAAACTACTAAGATGTCCAACTTCCGTTGGGTGATTTGTGCTTTGCTGTTTTTGGCAACTACTGTCAACTACATGGACCGTCAGGTTCTGTCGCTGACATGGAAAGACTTTATCGCTCCAGAATTCCACTGGACCGACGATGATTACGGAACGATAACCGGTTGGTTCTCAATCTTCTACGCTGTATGCAACCTCTTCGCAGGTAAGTTCGTAGACTGGATGGGAACAAAGAAGGGCTACCTCATCGCCATCTTCGTATGGTCTACAGGTGCCGTTCTCCACGCCCTCTGCGGTGAGGCAGCTATGCTCATCGAGGGATACGACTCTATAGAAGCCCTGCGTCTTGTGCAGGCAGGTTCCGATGCTGCCGTGGCAATCGCCACCGTCAGCGTATGGCTCTTCCTCTCATGCCGCCTCGTGCTGGCAGCCGGTGAGGCAGGCAACTTCCCTGCTGCCGTGAAGGTTACGGCAGAATACTTCCCAAAGAAAGACCGCGCTTTCGCCACTTCAATCTTCAACAGCGGAGCTTCAGTAGGAGCCCTCGCCGCACCTGCCACCATTCCGTTGCTCGCCAACGCCTGGGGCTGGGAGATGGCATTCGTGGTGATCGGTGTGCTCGGTTATATATGGATGGGCCTCTGGATATGGCTCTATGACAAACCACGCAAGAGCAAGTTCACCAACACTGCCGAGCTTTCATACATCGAGCAGGACGAGGAAGAGGAGAAAGCTGCCGCCGAGTCAGAAGAGGGACACACTGAGGAGAAGACAATCGGATTCCTCAAGTGCTTCACCTTCCCACAGACATGGTCGTTTATCGTGGGCAAGTTCATGACCGACGGCGTATGGTGGTTCTTCCTCTTCTGGGCTCCGGCATACTTCTCCGACGTTTACGGCTACACCTCAGACAGTCCTATGGCTATCGCCCTCATCTTCACACTCTACGCCATCGTTACGGTGTTGAGCATCGGCGGCGGTTACCTCCCCACATATTTCGTTGACAAGAAGGGTATGAATCCATACATCGGCCGTATGCGTGCCATGTTGATATTCGCATGCTTCCCGTTGCTCGGTCTTATCGCCCAGCCAATGGGAGAAATCAGCGCATGGTGGGTGGCAATCATCATCGGATTTCTCGGCGCAGGCCATCAGGCATGGTCAGCCAACCTCTATTCCACCATCGGCGACATGTTCCCTAAGTCTACAATCGCCACAATCACCGGTATCGGTGCCATGGCAGGAGGTATCGGCTCGTTCCTCATCAACAAGGGTTCAGGTATGCTCTTCACCTATGCCGAGAACGCTGCACAGTTCAACTTCATGGGCTTCGAGGGCAAGAAGGGCGGCTACATGATCGTGTTCTGCATCTGTGCCGTGGCATACCTCATCGGATGGGTTATCATGAAGATCCTCGTGCCGAAATACAAGCCAATCGTAGTGGACTGATGATAAATCGCGGAACCTCCTGACCGCAAGCAGTTCTGGAATATTACAATGAACTGCCTGATGGCCGTTTGGGGATAATCCGCAGTAAGACAACACGTGTCTGGCATACGGATAAACCCAAAACGGTCATTAGGCCGTTCAATTTAGTATTTTAATACTGCTTGCTGTCTTTTGCTTTTTATAAGGCGTCTTTTGTCTGTTTTTAATTCGCAATAGCCTGCTATTACTCATTAAAAGCCAAACAAAATCTATCCTTCAAAAAAACAAAATCCATGCAAGCCCTAACGACCGATTTGGGATAAAAAACAGCTGTAAGTTCTTCGAGTCAAAGAGACTCAGGACTTACAGCTGTTTTTTTTATGCCGAATGTTCTTGTTCTTTTTCGGAAAGGAGATGTGCGGTGTTGTTTTTCCGGGAAATCTCTTGCATACAACACCAGGACAGACTCAACACCTTCGTGTCAAGGGAGGAGCAAAAGCCGCTACCGCAACCAACCTCAGAAAAGCCAGTTGCTTGCCACGCATGCAATGATGATGATTGCAGCAAGAATAGAAAGTGTGACGAAGAGAACACGGGAAATCATCTTGCGCCTCTTTCTCACTCTCAAAGATTGCTGCTTGAAAGATTCCACATCGTCCTTATGATGCCTATGGTGGTGATGGTGGACGTGTTCGTGATAGTGATGTCCGATGGTAGCTTTAGTATTTATGTTCATTGACTTAATATTTTTTTTGACCGTCCATTGTCAGCGACAAGGTCACATTGAGGGAAATAATAGTAGTTATAATAGTTCGTGCAGCTTGTGGAACCATCCGTCCCTCCATGCTTGCATTGCGCTTCCGTGTATGGAAACATATTTACACTGTTGCAAAAGTAATGAATAATTCCGATATAAATAGGTGACGTGTTTTCATTAACGTTTTTTATATTTCCGTCATCCCTCTCCGCTACGTCTCAATGCCGTTGGGAAACACGGCATGAAAGCCCTCCGGCGGACAATCCTCATGGCAATGATGTGGCATTAACTTTCTCAATCTTTCTTTCCGTATATCCGCAAAAGTCATTAACTTTGCATCCGTTGCGCCGTTTTCTCCATACTGCCGGAACAACCTTCTGGAGTTCGGAGCGGAGCATTAGAGTTTTGATAACAGACTATTCTACCTAATTGCAAAAATGGAAAAAAATAAGACTTATACCTTTGACGAGGCCTTTCGTGCCTCTATGGAATATTTTGGCGGAGACGAACTTGCCGCAAGAGTGTGGGCCAACAAGTATGCGCTGAAAGACAGTTACGGCAATATCTTCGAACAGACTCCGACAGACATGCACTGGCGTATCGCCCGTGAGGTGGCGAGGATAGAAAACCACTATCCCAATCCGCTCACAGAGCAGCAGGTGTTCGAACTGCTCGACCACTTCCGCTATATCGTGCCGGCAGGCAGTCCGATGACCGGCATCGGCAACGACCACCAGGTGGCATCGCTCTCAAACTGCTTCGTGATCGGTCTCGACGGCGACGCTGACTCCTATGGCGCCGTGATGCTCATGGACGAGGAGCAGGTGCAGCTGATGAAACGCCGCGGCGGAGTGGGCCACGACCTTTCGCAGCTCCGTCCGAAGGGCACTCCGGTGAACAACTCTGCACTCACCTCAACAGGTGTCGTGCCATTCATGGAGCGCTTCAGCAATTCCACACGCGAGGTGGCACAAGACGGCCGCCGCGGAGCCCTGATGCTCTCTATCAGCGTGAAGCATCCCGACAGCGAGGCGTTTATCGACGCCAAGATGCAGGAAGGCAAGATCACTGGAGCCAACGTGTCGGTGAAACTCGACGACGAGTTCATGCAGTGCGCTATAGATGGCAAGGAATACACACAGAAATTCCCTATCGACAGCGATGCGCCGATAGTGACTAAGAAGGCAGACGCCAAGAAACTGTGGGAGAAAATAGTACACAACGCATGGAAGAGTGCCGAACCGGGAGTGCTCTTCTGGGACACCATACTCCGTGAGAGCATCCCCGACTGCTATGCCGACCTCGGATTCCGCACGGTGTCTACAAACCCATGCGGAGAGATACCGCTCTGTCCGTATGACTCATGCCGACTGCTCTCGGTGAATCTCTATTCATACGTGGTGAACCCATTCACACCGGAGGCATACTTCGACTTCGACCTCTTCAAAAAACACGTGGCGCTGGCACAGCGCATCATGGACGACATCGTGGACATGGAGATGGAGAAGATAGACAAGATAATAGAAAAGGTGAAGAGCGACCCTCAGGCAGATGTGGTGAAGGAGACAGAGCTGCATCTCTGGCAGAAGATAAAGCGCAAGAGCGCCATGGGACGCCGCACGGGAGTGGGAATCACTGCCGAGGGCGACATGCTGGCTGCCATGAACCTGCGCTACGGCACTCAGGAGGCGACAGACTTCTCAGTGGAGGTACACAAGACGCTTGCCCTCGCCGCCTACCGTTCGTCGGTGGTGATGGCAAAGGAGCGCGGAGCCTTCGAGGTGTACGACTCAGAGAGGGAGAAGAACAATCCGTTCATCAACCGCATCCGTGAGGCAGAGCCGGAACTCTATGCCGACATGCTGAAATATGGCCGCCGCAACATCGCATGCCTCACCATCGCCCCGACAGGAACAACCAGTCTGATGACCCAGACCACAAGCGGCATCGAACCGGTGTTCATGCCCGTATACAAGCGCCGCCGCAAGGTGAACCCTACGGACACCGACGTACACGTGGACTTCGTTGACGAGTCAGGCGACTCGTTCGAGGAATTCATCGTCTTCCACCATAAGTTCCTGACATGGATGAAGATTAACGGCTACGACACCGAGAAACGATACACCCAGGAGGAACTCGACCAGCTCGTGGAGAAATCGCCATATTATAAGGCCACGGCAAACGATGTGGACTGGCTCATGAAGGTGCGTATGCAGGGAGCGATACAGAAATGGGTGGACCACAGCATCAGCGTGACCATCAACCTGCCGAACAGCGTGGACGAGCAGCTCGTAAACCGTCTCTATGTGGAGGCATGGCGTTCGGGCTGCAAGGGATGCACGGTGTATCGCGACGGATCACGTTCGGGAGTGATGATTGCCGTGGAGAAGAAAGACAAGAAGAAAGCGGAGGAGAAGCATATCTGCGAACCGCCTACCGTGACAGAGGTGCGCCCCAAGGAACTGGAATGCGACGTGGTGCGATTCCAGAACAACAAGGAGAAGTGGGTGGCATTCGTAGGTCTGCTCGACGGATACCCATACGAGATATTCACCGGTCTTCAGGACGACGAGGAGGGTATCTCGCTGCCAAAGAGCGTGAACAAGGGAAAGATCATCAAGAAGATAGACGAAAACGGAAAGAAACGCTACGACTTCCAGTTTGAGAACAAGCGCGGCTACAAGACCACCGTTGAAGGACTGTCAGAGAAGTTCAACCCCGAATACTGGAACTACGCCAAGCTCATCTCCGGCGTGTTGCGCTACCGCATGCCTATTGCCAACGTGATAAAGCTTGTGGGCCAGCTCCAGATGGACAGCCAGAGCATCAACACATGGAAGATAGGAGTGGAGAGAGCCCTCAAGAAATATATTGTAGACGGAACAGAGGCAAAGGGACAGAAATGTCCGGTCTGCGGTCAGGAGACACTCGTATACCAGGAGGGATGCCTCATCTGCAAGAACTGCGGATCATCACGTTGCGGATAATCCATAAAAGCCCCATGATGAGACTCACACAAGGAAAGATATTCATCAAAGACATGCGTTTCCACGCCCGTCATGGCGTGTTGCCGCAAGAGACGCTCACCGGCGGAGACTTTCTCGTCTCCGTCGAGGCGGTCTGCGGGCTGCAGCGTGCCACAGAGACCGACGACGTGGCAGACACGCTGAACTATGCCGACATCCACAGAATGGTGAAAGAAGAGATGGCAGTGCCCTCGAAACTCATCGAACACGTGGCAGGAAGGATAGGCAGACGCATACTCAGCGAGATGCCCCAGATAGAAGAACTGACAGTCAGCGTGACCAAAGAAAACCCTCCGATGGGGGCTGACAGCAGGGGTGCAGGTGTTCAGTTGCACTGGAGAAATGACGAAAAAGACAACTAAATGTTCAATATTCCGCATTTTTGTTATCAAAGACAAAACTTATGACTAAATTTGCAGAAGTGAAGAAATACAGCTGTTATACATTGACACGTGCGCTGCTGGTGGCGGCGTTCATGATTCTTGTGGTGGCAGACGTCGCCGCAAGACAGTTCACGCTCGTCATCGACGCTGGACATGGAGGACATGATGCCGGGGCAAAGGGCAGTTTCTCATACGAGAAGAACATCAACCTGAAGATGGCGCTCGCCTTCGGGCGTTATGTGGAGAATAACTGTCCCGACGTGAAAGTGATATACACCAGAAAGACCGACGTCTTCGTGCCGCTCCACAAGCGAGCCGACATCGCCAACAAGAACCGCGCCGACGTGTTCATCTCCATCCATACCAACGCACTGCCCGGAGGCAGGATAGCCCGCGGAATGGAGACCTACACGATGGGAATGCGGCGGTCTAACGAGAAACTCAGTGCGGCGCAGCGCGAGAACGCTGTCATCACCTATGAGAGCGACTACAAGGAACGGTATGAGGGCTACGACCCCAACTCTCCTGAGAGCGCCATCATGTTTGAGTTCATCCACGACAAGAATATGGCGAAAAGCGTGGAACTCGCCAAACACGTGCAGAAAAGCGTGTGCTCCACGGCAAACCGTCCCGACAAGGGAGTGAAGCAGGACGTGTTCCTCGTTTTGAGAGAGACATCCATGCCGGCATGCCTGATAGAGCTTGGCTTCATCACCACTCCCGACGAGGAACGGCTGCTCAACGATGATGCCAGCATCGACAATATCGCCAGAGGCATATACAACGCCTTTGCGAAATACAAGAATGACAACTACTCCGGCGTCAACGTGCCATTGGTGGCGCCACAGAAGTCAGACGAGGTGAGCCTGCCGACGCTCATTCCGCAGGACGATACGGACAAGCAGAAGAACCGCAATGCCGCAAGAAATGCTGAAACAACGGCAAGCAAACCCAAGACAGCCCCCAGCCAACCGAGAAGGGCGGCGGCGAAAACCGTCAATGCCCCTGCCGGAACGTCAAAGGCAGACGATGACGACGCTCCCGTTTTCAAAGTGCAGATAATGGCAAACGCCACGAAGGAGGCAAAGAACAGTCCGCGCTTCAAGGGATACGACGGAATAGACATGTATGAGGAAGGCGGAATGTACAAATACACCATCGGCGCCTCTACCAACTACAATGCCATCAACCGTCTGAGAGCTTCGCTCGCCACAGAATTCCCAGGATGCTTCATCGTGGCATTCAGAAACGGCAGCAAGATGAACATCACCGAGGCGATACGCATCTTCAAGCAGCGGCGCTGACCCGTCGCCAGGTGAAGGCGATGAGGCTGACGGCAAACAGGATGGACAAGTAATTCCTTACATATATTAATATATACAACAAAAAGACCCTATATGAAGTATTTTACCAAAGAAGTGAAAATCGCCATCGTGGCAATCGTAGGTCTCGTAGTGCTCTTTCTCGGAATGAACTTCCTGAAGGGAATCGACCTCTTCTCGTCCGAAAGCAAATACTACATATCCTTCAAGGACATCAGCGGACTGAGTTCCTCATGCCCCATCTATGCCGACGGCTATCAGGTGGGTGTGGTGAGAAACATCCAATACGACTATGGCCAGACAAAGGATATCATCGTTGAGGCAAGCATCAACAAAGACATGCGCATACCTAAAGGCAGCAGCGCAGAAATAGTTAGCGACCTCATGGGCAACGTGAAGGTGAACCTGCTCCTTGCCAACAATATGCGTGAGCGCATCAACCCGGGAGAGACCATCGTGGGAGGCATCAACGACGGTGCGATGGGACAGATGAAAGACCTCATACCTATCGTGCAGAAGATGCTGCCGAAGCTCGATTCCATACTCTGCAGCGTGAACACGCTGCTGCAGGATCCTGCCATCGCCAACTCGCTTCATAATGTGGAGACCGTCACCGGTAACCTCACCACATCTACAAGGCAGCTCAACACGCTTCTCGGAACGCTCAACAGACGAGTGCCGGGACTTCTCGCCAAGGCAGACAACGTGATGGACAACACGGAGGTGATAACAGGCAAGCTCGCCAAGGTAGACGTAGACGGCACGATGCAGAAGGTGAACACCACGCTGCAGAACGTGCAGGAGTTCACCCATCAGCTCAACAACAACCAGGGCTCCCTCGGACTCCTAATGCGAGATCCTAACCTCTATTACGACCTGAACGCCACAGTGAAGTCGGCAGATTCCCTGCTCATCGACCTCAAGGCGCATCCGAAACGCTACGTACACTTCTCCATCTTCGGAAAGAAGGATAAATGATAAATAGCGGAAAAGTAGACAGAAAGAATAACCATAATCTCCCCTGCGGGGGATAACGAGAGGAGGCTGGTTTCCGATCCATGATTCATTGTCGCTATGAGATGAAATCATGAGGAAGCCAGCCTCCTTCCTGTTCCAGCAGGTCGCGGCGCGTTTCCTCTCCGTTTTCTAAATTCCACTATAAAAGCACGTTACAAATTTGTTGCAAAATAAAGTCTACACCCATTTGTGTAATCCGATTTTTTTTGCGAAATTTGCACACGCTTTTCGGGATATTACCCTATGGAGATATGGCGAAAAGCAGAAAAACAAGTAATTAAAGACAAGTATAGCGACAATTCTTTTTTATCAGAAAGTATATATATGGCCGATACTCCCAATGCTCTATGGGACAAGAGTCTCTTGCTCATTAAAGAGAATGTCTCACCGCAGCAGTTCAATACATGGTTCAAGCCAATAGTGTTCGAGGCTTACAAGAAGGAGACGAACACTCTGTTGGTGCAGGTTCCGAGTCCATTCGTTTACGAATACTTGGAAGAGAACTTCATTGATCTGTTGGGAAAGGTGCTTACACGCACTTTCGGCAAAGATGTCAAGCTTTCGTATCGCGTCGTTACCGACAAGACGAACAATCTTGCACAGATACTCACTTCCGACCCTCCAGCCGGAATCAACGACCAGAAGCCGAAGCAGACACGCAACAACCAGTCGCCGACACCGCTCGACGCTGCCAAGCCACAGCAGATAGCATCGCAGCTCAACACCCACCTCACCTTCAGCAACTATATCGAAGGAGCGAGCAACAAGCTGCCGAGATCCGTGGGACAGTCTATCGCCGAGCATCCTAATACCACACAGTTCAACCCGATGTTCATCTACGGACCGTCGGGATGCGGCAAGACACACCTCATCAACGCCATCGGAGTGCGCACCAAGCAGCTCTATCCTCAGAAGAGAGTACTGTATATCAGTGCGAGACTCTTCCAGGTGCAGTACACCAATGCCGTGAGAAACAACACCGTGAACGACTTCATCAACTTCTATCAGACCATCGACATGCTGATAGTGGACGACATACAGGAGTGGGTATCGGCACAGAAGACACAGGAGACATTCTTCCATATCTTCAACCATCTCTTCATGAACGGCAAGCGCATCATACTGGCGAGCGACCGTCCGCCGGTAGACCTGCAGGGAATGAGCGACCGACTGCTCACCCGATTCTGCTGCGGACTCATCGCCGAGCTGGAGAAGCCGAACGTGGAACTATGTATGGATATCCTGCAGAACAAGATAAAGCGCGACGGACTGCACATCCCGGAGACCGTGGTGCGCTTCATTGCAGAAACGGCAAACGGCAGCGTCAGAGACCTCGAGGGAGTGATAAACTCGCTGATGGCATACTCCGTAGTGTACAACTGCAATATCGACATGCGGTTGGCAGAGCGGGTGATAAAGCGTGCTGTCAAGATCGACGACAACCCGTTGACCATCGACGATATCCTTGACTCCGTGTGCAACCACTTCTCCGTCACCGTGGCAGCCGTCAACGGCAGAAGCCGCAAGCGTGAATATGTGGAAGCGCGTCAGGTGTCGATGTATCTCGCACAGAAATACACCAAGATGCCGGCATCGAGAATCGGTAAGCTTCTCGGCGGCAGAGACCACTCTACGGTGATTCACAGCTGCACCAAGGTTAACCAGCGCATGACCACCGACAAACTCTTCATGGACGAGATTACGAGCATTGAGAACTCATTCAAGCTGAAGAGGTAAAATAAAACATCATTGTTGCGTACTACCTTTCTCAAGCGAAAAGGTAAATCGTGTGCTGGCAGTCATCCGTCAGGACAAGGCGACAATACGGGTAAAGGCAATAATCTATAATCCTTTTTCATTTCGTGAAAAGGATGAGGACATAGGCAATCATAAATAAGAAAGTAACTGGGGAAGTGTGTCAAGAGGCGCATTTCTCCTTTTTTTATTTCATTTTTCTTTGTAACATCCGTTGTCACATTCCCATTGAATGCCATGTGATAATTAGTAAAATTACAAATATGTTACATAAATCCGCTTGTTTTTTACCTTTTTTGTTACATATTTAATAATAAAAGCTTTTGGGATTGGAAATAAATACTTAATTTTGCAGCAGTAAAATGAAAAGTGCGACTAAATGTCGTTTATCCCCATCGACTAAAGCCATCACCTGCGGTGCTGAAAGGCGCCATCGCTAATTAGATTTAAGAATATGTAAGTTGGCAGGCGATTCGCAAAATGAATCCATAGGGTCACTCGCTGAGAGTCTGGCTCCCCAAAAGTATGCCAATAGGCAATATGTAAGCTTAAAGATGAAAAGCAGCTGGAAAATGGCTGAAGCCACTAAAGAAGTATAAATGTGTCGTAAATTAAAAAAGAAATCAGTTATGAAAACTTCTGACAAGACTTCAATGGCAATCAACGGTTATGCCAATTCCGGTAACATAGTTCGTTATGTGTGGCCATACGCCGCATTGCTGATTATCTGCTTAGTGCTGGTGGTCTTCTTTTGACGTATCCGGCGGCAAGGCTCCATACCACTGCATATTCTCATGGCTGTCTTATCTTTGGATAAGTGGCGGAAAAGCCGTTCGTTCGATCATAGTCTGACTATGGATAAAGAAAAGTCGGACTGATGCATGGAGACGGGACAATTAAAAAAGATTATAGAGAGAACTGTTCACAAATATTGGACAGGAACTATTGAAGATAGAAATTTTGATTGTTGATTATATGAATTTGATGTTTAGTATTTGTACCATTAAGTAAGAAAAAGAGCATTTTTTTGTAGATTAATTTTTTTATATTGTAGATTAGATTCAACAGTCGGGGTTGTCGTGAGACACCTCCGATTTTTGTTTGTCCTGTCCTTCGTCGTTTCGCTTCATTCTCACACCGTGTTTCGTGAGATACTTACGTTATTTTTGTCATTATGCATCCTCCGTTCCGTCGTCCTCGTTTTCCGTACAAAAAATACCATTTTGGGGCACGCTGCTTGCCCAACATGGGCAAGGTGCTTTCTCAACAGGGGCAAGCTGCTTGCCCCACTTGGGCACGATTCCTGCTATATTTTTCTTACAAATTCCGGAAGGATGTGATATGTCCAAATCCCGTCTGATTTCCGTATTGAATATATATTTCTTGCCATTTAGTGAGGGTGAAAACTCACTCAAATCATACCAGGTTATTATTTTACCGTCACTTATTCATCCACTTGGTTTTTATTTAGTACTTTTGCACTCGGTTATTTGATCATTACGTTTAGAAAATCAAGGATTGAAATGAACAAGGTCTTGTCATTTGTGAAGAAGTGGACCCTACTGTGTGCCATGCTGGTTGGCAGCGTGTTGTATCTGTTGTTCAGCGATGTTCCGCTGCTGCAGCCGATGGGCGATGTCATGGGGCCGGCGTTGGTGGAAATGGTGCCATACGTCATTTTTGCCCTATTGTATGTCACATTCTGCAAAATAGACATATCCAACCTGCGACCACGCGCATGGCATTTCTGGTTGCAGTTTATTCGCACATCCATTTCCGCCTTCTTCGTACTCCTTATGATGTGTTTCGTTGAAGGCGATGTGAAACTCGTTCTTGAAGGATGTTTCATCTGCTTCATCTGTCCCACGGCAGCCTCAGCAGCCGTAGTGACAGAGAAATTAGGCGGCAGCATAGCCTCGCTCACGGTATATACGCTGATAGCCAATATCGTCACCAGCATCATCATCCCCCTGTTTTTCCCGATGGTGGAGAAGAGTGCCGACATCACCTTCCTCTTCGCCTTTGGCATGATAATGCGTAGGGTGGTAACGGTGTTGCTCCTGCCCCTCTGTCTTGCCCTGCTCACGAGGCGCTATCTGCCTAAAGTGGCAGGAG
>ULOZ01007067.1_pt1 | contig 47130 bp, 24 predicted proteins | sample 1953031 | NCBI WGS metagenome assembly ULOZ01 (sample SAMEA4835616, study PRJEB28245) | human gut metagenome | biome: gut microbiome; material: fecal sample | place: Denmark | collected 2008
TGATAATACACCACCTTGAATTGATGCACCAATAGCAACACATTCATCTGGGTTTATTCCTTTATCAGGTTCTTTACCTGTTATTCTCTTAACAACTTCTTGAACTGCTGGAACTCTTGTAGATCCACCAACTAATAATACTTTATGAATATCATTTGCTGTTAGTCCTGCATCTTTTAATGCTTGGTTAACTGGTCCAGCTGTTGCTTCTACTAAATCATGAATTAATTCTTCAAATTTAGCTCTTGTTAATGTTACATCTAAGTGTTTTGGTCCTGTAGCATCTGCTGTTATGAATGGTAAGTTAATTTGTGTTTGTTGTACACCTGATAATTCAATTTTAGCTTTTTCAGCAGCTTCTTTTAATCTTTGCATTGCAGCTTTATCTGTTGATAAATCAATTCCTTGATCTTTCTTGAATTCTGCTACTAGGTAATCTATAATTTTTTGGTCGAAGTCATCTCCACCTAAATGTGTATTTCCGTTTGTTGATAATACTTCAAATACACCATCACCAATATCTAGTATTGATACATCAAATGTTCCTCCACCTAAGTCATATATCATTATTTTTTGATCTTGTTCTTTATCCATTCCATATGCAAGTGCTGCAGCTGTTGGCTCGTTTATAATTCTTAAAACTTCAAGTCCTGCAATTTTTCCTGCATCTTTTGTTGCTTGTCTTTGACTATCACTGAAATATGCTGGAACTGTTATAACTGCTTGTGTTATTTTTTGTCCTAAATAGTTTTCAGCATCTGCTTTTAATTTTTGTAATATCATTGCAGATATTTCTTGTGGAGAGAATTTTTCTCCATCTATATCAACTTTTTCGTTTGTTCCCATTTTTCTTTTTATTGATATAACTGTATTTTCTGGGTTTGTAACAGCTTGACGTTTTGCAATTTGTCCTACTAATCTTTCTCCACTTTTTGAGAATGCAACTACAGATGGTGTTGTTCTACTTCCTTCAGCATTTGGTATTACTACTGGTTCTCCTCCTTCCATTACAGCTACACATGAATTTGTTGTTCCTAAATCTATTCCTATGATTTTTCCCATAATAATTACTTCCTTCCTTTGGGCATAAGCCCCCAATTTATATTTTTAAAATTAATAACTTTTTTTAGTTTGCTACAACTACCATTGAGTGTCTTATAACTTTTGAGCCTATTTTGTAGCCTTTTCTGTATTCTTGAACAATTTCTTGTACACCTTTTTCTGGGTCTTGAATACTGCTTACTGCTTCATGTTGACTTGGGTCAAATGTTTCACCAACACCTGCTATTTCTTCAACACCTTTTGATTTTAGTATATCTTTAAATTGTTTTAATACTAATTCTATTCCTTTTTTGTATTCAGAATCTTTTGTTTCTGCTTTTAATGCATTTTCTAAGTTGTCTACTACTGGTAAGAATGCTCCAACAACATCTCCTAATATTGAATTATATAATGTTTCTCTTTCTTTACTGCTTCTCTTTTTGTAGTTTTCAAATTCTGCAAGTACTCTTTTATATCTATCATTTAATTCGTCTAGTTCATGTTGTTTTGGATCTATTATACAATCTTTTTTTTCTTCTTTTTGTTCTTTTTTATTTTCTGTTTCAGTTTGGATTGTATCTTTTTTTTCTACTTTTTCTTCGTCTTTCATATTTTAACCTTCTTTCTTTTATTCATTTGAGTTATTGTTGTCATTTAATTTTTTACTAATATATTTCATAACAGATATTACTTTTGCATAGTCCATTCTTTTTGGTCCTATTATACCAATTGTTCCCAAATCTTTATTTCCTATTCTATGCTTAAACGTTACTATACTGAAATCTTTTAGTTCGTCTTTTTCGTTTTCTTCTCCTATATATACATTTATGTCTTTTGTTATTCCTGTATTTAACATATCTGCCATAAGTTCTTTTTCGTCTAATATGTTTACAAAGTTTTTTGCAACTTCCAAACTATTAAATTCTGGTAATTCAAATAGTTGTTTTGCTCCTTCTAAATGTACTTTTTCTTCTTCTACTACTTTTTTCATTTGTTCAATAATTGGTTTTATTAAGTTTACACTATATTTCATTTCATCTACTAAATATTTTTCTAGTGGTCTATCTATTTTTGATATTGGCTCACCTTTTAATTTGTTATTAAACATATAACTTAGTGTTCCTACTTGCTTTTCTGAAATGTCTTCATCAAATTTTATTATTGTTTCTTTCACTAATCCATTATCTGTTAATATTACTGCCATCATCATTCTTGGGCTTAATAGTACAAATTTTATATTTTCTATTTTTTGTACATCTGTATTTGGTCCAATTGTTACTGTTGTGTAATGTGTTATTTCTGATATTGTGCTTGATGCTATTTGTGTTATTTCTTCTAATTCATTTACTTTTGTTTCTAGTTTTTTACTTATATAATCTATTTCATCAACTGTTATTTTATTATCTTCTAATAGTTCGTCAACATAATATCTATATCCTTTTGCTGATGGTACTCTCCCTGATGATGTATGGGTTTTTTCTATATATCCCATTTTTTCAAGTTCTGCCATTTCATTTCTTATTGTGGCACTACTATATTCTAATCCTTCTAAGTTCATTATTGCTCCTGAACTTACTGGTTCAGCTGTTTTTATATATTCTTCTACAATTGCTTGTAATACTCTTTTTTTTCTTTCTTCTAGCAATTTCTTTCCTCCTCTTTTCTTTATAGGAAATTGCATTTTCTTAGCACTCTTTTATATTGTTTGCTAATTTCGTATATTATATTATAACATTTTTTAGCACTTGTCAAGTGTTTTTGCTAATTTTTTTTAGTTTTATATATACATTGATTTTTATGTAAATTTATGTTATACTCTTTAAAGTCCGTTTTATTAATCCAACATTATTATGGAGGTATAATATGAAAAAAACTATTCGGAAAATTTCTATTTGTTTAGCTTTAATTTTGGTATTAGCAACTTTTTCGAGTTGCGCATTTTTGAAAAATAAACTGAAAAATATCAAAGGTGAACTCGTAGGAAATAGTTTTACTATTGACTTTTATGACAATTATGGTACTGACTTATTAACAATTCATGGAAATAAAGTTGGCCTAGAAGCAAATTATGTTTCGACAGATTCTATTGATTCTGATGGATCTACTACAACAAACTATGAATTATCTAGTGTTGTAACTTTGACTGTTGATGGTTCTCAGATTGCCCAAACAGGTAATACTATCATTTTCGCTGAAAATGGTATTACCAAACTTGAAGATTTTGCTCTTCAGTCAACTGAAATTTCTACTAGTGGTGGTTCTATTAATTTACTTGATAGAAAAATCAACAAATTACAAAATCTAATTGGTACTCCTAAAATTGTTATTGTTTGTTCTCAGTTGGGTATTCCTATTGCCGTATATGGTGGTAATAGTGTTTACTGGGAAATTCCTGATGATTTGCCTAAAACTACTAAGTTGAATATTGATGGTAAGGCTCTCTACATTCATCGAGCAAATTACATTTTGCTTGATTCTAGTATTATAGATTTTTCTGAATAAAAGCTTAAGAGGAGATTGTTTTTTCAATCTCCTCTTTTATTATGCATGTACCTTTTCTAATTTGCTTACATTTTTTTCATTCTTTAATTTTGGTAATACTTTATAAATTACTTTAAAACAAGAAAACTTTTCCAATTCATTGTCTTCTAAACAGTCTAAATAAATATCTAATTGTTCTAAATTTTGGCATGCAGTTATTATTGCTGGATGAAGATTAAATTCAAACATAAGCTCTAATCCTAATAATATAGCCTGTTTTTTAGATTTTTTCTCTTTATTTCTCATTAAATTATATCCTTCATGATATCTAGATCTAATTGAATTTTTATACTTTTCTATCGGAACAACAAAGTTTTCAGCTATTACTTCATCAATATTAGCGTTATTAGATTTTTGAATTTTTTGATTTAATTCTTCTTTTGTATATGGTAAATAAACTTTTCCTTCAATTTCCGAAATAATTAAATTATTATTTGATTTTGTACTATTTTCCGCAACTTTTATTTCATCAAGTACTATTTTTAAATCTTTTTCAAAGATTTCTAGTTTGGCTAAGTTTTCAACATCAAAACTCATCACATTATCTATCTTTTTTAAGTTAGTCATTGAATAATTAAATTCAAAATCTTGATTAGTTTCTATTGAAAAACATTTATTCATTCTTTTTATTAATAAATATTTTTTCTTACAGCAAATTTTTAAATTTAAATAACTAGATAATATATTTGATTTTGTACTATTAACAAGAAAGTTATAACAATCTTTTTGAGTTACTATTTGTCCTTCAAATTTTTTTAATGTAATTATCATAGTATTATTTATTTCATCATTTTCTATTTTTATTTCATTTGTGTCTTTTTCCTTAATTTTTTTCGTTTTTTCTGAAATTATATCTACTTCTACATTTTTGTTTTTTTCATTTTTGCTTTTAGGAGTTTTTTCCTTTACTGTTCTTTTTGTTTTTGTTATTTTTTCTTTTTGAATATCTTCTATATCTTTTGTTTTTTTCATTTGTTCCTCCTACTCCTAAACTTTATAAATTCGATATTTATTATATAATAAATCTAATAAAATAACAATTTCATTTTTATTACATTTTAGTGAAATTATCCTCCACACGTAATATTTTTGTAATATTTTTGTAATACTATATATCTTGTGATGCTACTAACTGCATATTTAATGACATTGTTGATGATAATGGTATATTATTTTCTTTACAATATGCAAAATATTTTGCAAACGCATGTCCCCATGTTGAATCTAATTTATTTTTATTAATATTTTTTTCGTCTTCTGCAGGCCACTCAAAACTTAAAATAATTTGTCCTTTTTGCCCTATTCGAACTTTCTCATTTTTTTGAATTTTAATGTAAAATGGTATATTTGTATAATCTTGTTGTTTTATTAAATCTTGATCTATATTTTCCAAAATTCTTCCATTATATAATAAAGTATTATTATCTATAATATTCTGCTTATATATTTCATTCTCACTTGTTACTTCTCCTAATATTATACTATTATGATTTAAATTAACTGTTTCATTTATTTCATATACTGTTCCCATTATAGTTATACTTTTTATTATATAAAATATTTTGGCATCTGTTTGACCATTATTTTCTATATCAATAGTTATTTCATCCGAAGTTCCTGGATATAAATTACTAAAAGAAAAGTCAACATTATCAGTATTTGTTATAATATTATTATCTTTTGAAAATATTATATTCCATGATATCATATCTAAATTCATATTTGAATCCAATTTTTTAGAAAATGAAAACCATGCTAAAGAAGTCATTATAAAGTAAAATGATATAATTAGAAATCTATTAATATTAATTTTATTTGCCTTTTTTCTTTTCCACCTTAATAAATTCATTTTACCTCCATCATTAATAATAAAGACACTATAATATTTCTATAGTGCCCCTTTATCAAATTAAATATATTAAATACCTGTTGTTGTAGCTGTAGCTTGTTTTTCTAATCCGAAATCTAATTTAATTCCATTTCCATGTGATGCATTTGCTATACAATCTATATCTTGTCCTTCAATCCATGCATATACTTTTACTCTAACAACTTTATTTGCAGGTATTGCAAATGCTGTTGTACCATCTGAAGCTAAAACTAATTGTCTATCTGTATAAGCTTTTGAAACCATATTATAATCTGTTGGAGTTGTATCTGTTGCAGATGCAAATGTTATTGGTGTTTTTAATGTGTTTTGCATTTTATAATATGCACCAGCTGAATTTGCCACATAATCATAAACATCTGTAATATTTTTTCCAACTGAAGCAGCTGTTAAAGCATATGTAGGTAATATAACTTGACTACCTAATCTTAATGTTGCATCACTATCAGCAAGTGTATAATCTGTATTTGTTGTAACACCATTTACACCCAAATTTGTATAATTATCAATAATTCCTTTTATTGTTGAGTTTATTTTTATCTTTGGAGTTGTTTTTGAGAAGAATTTTTTTGTATAATCAACATGATAATTTGCATTTGGTTCCCAAATTGCTACTTTTGATATTGATGATGTAGCTGCTGTTGTTTTTGATATTACATCTGTTGCTTCATCAGTATAAGCTGCCTCTCCATCATATAATGCAAATGCAACTCTTATACTATTTTGTAAACCTGTTTTTTCAGAATTTGTATCTGACTCACTTGATTTTAATATTTGACATATTGAATCTTTTGTTATTTGTAATTTGTCATCATCTGATCCTCTCGTTGTATTTCTTAAGAATATATCAAAAGAATAATATCCAGCATATCCTGGGTCATAATCTTTTAATGTTCCATCACTAGAGTTTGCTTCATTTGTTTCAGCAACTCCTTTTAATTCTTTTGATGTTGCTAAACCATTAAAAAATTTTAATCCTTTATTGTAATTAGTTCCGCTTACAGCTTGTGTAACAAACTCTGTTCCTGTTGTAGAAACTGGAGCCAATATATTTGATAATGGAATATAGTTGTTATTTCCATTATATGTTACATATGTTTTGTTATTTGGATTTGTAGAATTTGTTAAATCAGCATCTTTTAAGTCAATTACTTGTCCCCAATCTGCAGCATTTAGTGAAATTTCTAATCCTTCAGCTACTGCTACCTTTCCTTCTAATCCATTAATTGTTACGTCTCTTTGTGTAGAGAACCATGCATAAGTTGACATTGTAAGTAATACTGCTGTAATTGCAATTACAAGTATTAAATACCATATGCGTCTTGATTTGTTTTGTCCATTGTTTTTCATTTTTTTCCCTTTCTTTTTCCTTTTTTATATTTTTCAACATTAATAACTTATTATATATTTTCTTTGTTAATGTGCTCTTCTGTTAATTTCATGTGCATTTTTATTTCTCCGCCTATTAAATCATCTATACAATCTGGATCATCACCTTCAACCCAAATAACAATCGTATATTTGTCAACACTATCAACTGTGAAATTTTCATTTTTTTCTTGCATAATTCTAGTATCAGAATAAAATGGTGTTGTACCTTTTTCGGCTTCTCCTGTACTTTTATTTCTCTTTGCATATATAGTTCTTTCACCATTTTTAATAACCATTACTCTTATAGCTTCGTCAACATTTTTTATAACATCATCTAGTTCAATTGACGTCCAATAATTTATTGTATCTTGTCCTCTATTAGAAGCAAAATAAGTATATGCTATGTAATTTTCACCATTATGAGATCCATAACCTTCATTATCTATATTTTGAGGTAACCAGTTCACAGATATATCTGTAAAATATTTTATATCATTTGATTTTAGATAAGTTCGAAGTTTTATATCATCTGGATTTTCATAAATAACAAGTCCACTTTCACGTCCATATTCACTGTCTAAGGTAACTGTAAAATTTTCTCCAACATAAATTATATTTAAAATAACATATAAATTTATTAGAAATAATATGATAACAACCAATGTTATTTTAAATATTCTATTTCTGGCATTTTTTCTAGCATTTTCTTTCGCAGAATTTACTACCTTTTTTGTCATTTTTTCTATCTTCTCCTTGTTCATTATTATTTTATTACTTTAATTTATTTTTTTCAACATATTTTGCCAAAATAATATATTATTTTTTTATTACAATAATATTACAATAATATTACGATGCACGACTACTTGTCACTCTTATCTTAATTTTCATCGCTTCCTGAGTATTCTCATGATTTTGGTAATATTCAAATGCTTTTTTTCCAAATTGTGTATCTAAAACATCATTAGTTCCATCCCACATAAATTGCATTTTAATCGTCGCAACAGATTTATTATTTGTTTCATATCCATACTTATTATTTTCATCTTTTCCATCTACGAAATTTCCATCTTCATCAAATGTTATATATCCATACTTATCTTCCAATTTCAGCTTATCATAAGCCATTTTACACTTAAATGGATATTCACTTGTATTGGGTAAATCAGCAAATACTGTTACTTCATTATTTTTATCTGTTATTTCTAATTTTTCTTTTAATTCATTTGCAATTTCATTTCCAAATAATTGTACAGATATAATATCAATAGTTATTTGTGCATTTGTATTTCCAAGATTATATATATGTAGGTCTTTTTCATATATTGGCATTCCAGGATAAATTGTATCAATGTCTAATGATATTTCTTCATCGAGAATCTCCTTTTCTGAAATTACATATGAAATATCCCATGAATTAACTTTTCCTTCAATACTTTTTAAGTTCGTTTCTTTTTCAGAAAAAAACCATGCATATGTATTTACAATCAATACTATACTTAATAACATTACTAGCATAATCTTCTTCTTTTTACTTTTTTTTGATATTTTTCTTATCTCTCGTAATATATTCATCTTTTTTACTTTCCTCAATCAACATATTTATCTCTTTTTTTCTTTATTTCATATTTCTTTCTTTTTACTTTTCTTTTCTCTTTTTTACTATCTATCTGATTTTTTAATATAAAGCAAATAATTATTAAAGAAATAATACTTATAAATCCTTTTTTGTTTTGAATAAAATTGACTATTTTTCCAGCTCCTTTTATATGTAATATTGCCTTTCCAAGAATTTGACCCTCTTTTATATCAATATTATCTTCAACATCATTATTGTCACCTTTGGAAATAAAAATTTTTTCATTATTTTTATAATATTTTTGAATAATTCTATGAGTAATTATTTCATCCTTATTTATATAGCTAATTATTTCTCCAACATTATAGTCATTTTTTTTCATAACTATTACAACATCATTTATGTTATAAGTTGGTTCCATACTTCCGTGAAATTATGTTAAAAACATATATTCCTAAAATATTATTATATTTTTCATTTTTGATACTTTGATACAATAAAGTTATATTAAAAATAAATAATATCACTAAAAATATTAGAATTACTTTTTTTAATACTTTTTTTATCTTTTTCTTTATTTTTACTTTTTTATAAATGCTTTCTTCATCATATTTCAATATTTTCACCTTTTTATTTCTTTTGTAATTCTTTAGCTTTTAAAATATAGCTAAAATTTTCTACTGTATATGTACTTTTTTGAATATTATTATAATCACATATTAATTTCACTCTTTTTATTAAATCTTCAATGTTGTCTTCTTGGAAATTTTCCTTTTGAAGATTTATTCCAAAAAGTTTATATCTATCTTTAATTGTTAAACTTACTGATTTTTCATCACTAATGCAAATATTATTTATTACTTCAAAAGCTGTTTTCTTTACAAGTTCACGTATTTCTATAATTTTTCTTTGAATTTCTCCATCAGTTATATCTGGTTCTTTTTTTATTATACATTTTGATAAAAATTCATAATTATAACTTGCAAATTTTAATACATCTAACAATGATGCTGTATCCTCTATTTCTCTCACTATTCTTTCTTTAAAAGTTGCCTTATCTAAATTTAAATATAAAGTTTTAAGTTCAAGAATAATTTTATTTCGTTTTAGTCGTATTTCTTCTTCATTTTCTTTTACAAACTTTTTATTAAATTTTTGATTTTCTTTCTTTAAATCATTAATTTTGTTCTTTATTTCTATTTCTATATCAAATGATTCTGGTTTCGTTTTTTTCTTTTCTTTAACTTGTTGTTCCAATTTTGTTTTTTCTTCTTTTCTAATCTTTAATATTTCATCATTTAAATACCCAATTTGTAAAAATTTAAAATACTCATTAATATTTCTATTAAGCTTACTAAAGTTTTCATCTAAATCATTTTTTTCTTTTTCAGATAAATTTTCAAAATCTTTTTGGATTAATTCTTTATATATATTTTCATAATTATTTTTTTTAAAATCATTAATATTAAGTTCGCCAGAAATAAATTTTTCTAATATTGTTTTTTCATCAATATTTTCTAATTCTTCTTTTTCTTTTATTAATTTCCATTTTTGCATTTCGAGTTCATTTTCATCAAGTTTCTCATGATATCGTTCTATTGATTCTTTAAATGCTTTTTCTATTTTATTTTTATTTTCATCATAAATCGTTCTTATGTTAACATATATATGATTAATAATTTCTGGACATTTCCAATATATTTTTTCAAATACTTCTTCTATTTCTTTATTATTTTCTTCTAATTTTTCAGCATTTTCTAATAATTTTGTCATATATTCTTTAACATATTCACTTATATCGAATTGTTCTGCTTTAATTTCTATACCTAGCTTTTGATATTTTTTTAAACATTCTATTATCTCTACATTAATTTCTTTTAAACTTTTTTTATAGTATCCATTTATATCATATTCTAATTTATCTAGTCCTAATTTTTCATATGATGATCTTTTATTAATAATATCAATTTTATTATTTAATTTTTCTATTTCTTCTTTTATTTTTAATATTTTAGAATTTTTTTGAATTGATACATATTCATTATATCTTTTTAATATTTCTTTATATATTGCATCTTTAAAATTTAAATATTGTAATTTGACCTCATCTATTTTAGGAATCAATACTTGAAGTTCTTTTATTTCTTGTTTTGGTAAAATAGCAATTATTTCTCTATCAATATCAATTTGTTTGTCCATATCTTCAACAATTTTATTCATGCTTTTTCTTCCTCCATTTTTTTGGCATTTGCATATTCAGTATCTAAATATTTTATAAAATTTTCAACTTTGCTATACATATATAATAGTTCTTCATCACTATATTTACTTATCTTCGCATCTTTTAGTTCCATTTTTATCCCTCCACCTATAATCTTTGTTCAAATAAAACTGTTGTCTTATATTTATATGTCATTCCTTGATATGATGTATCTACAGAATCAATTTGATTTTCGCCATCATCTTTCCATTTTATATATATTTTTATTTTACTTTTACTATTACCATCTAATAAATTTATTTTATCTTTAAATACAAGTTTTCCAGATGTGTTTGCAAATGATTGGTCCTCTGATGATTCTTCACAAATTTCCCCATCATCTATTGAATATCCAAAAATACCAATATCTCTATTAGCATTTTCGATGGCTGATATTTCTATATTAATATCAAAATTAACTCCTACTTCTGAGTAATCAATATCATATTCTAAAAATCCTATTCTTCCAGGAAGTAATACATTATCACTAAAATCATCATTTTCTTCAAACTTTATTTGTAATTCGTCATCGAATTCCTTAGTTTCCATTATGTCTTTTGAATTAACTTTTATAAGCCATTGATTAATAGTTATATGGAAATTAGAATTAATTTTTTCTGAATATTTTGCATATGTTTTACTTATAGAGATCATAGTAAATATAATTGATATTAGAAATGCTATTCTAATAATTCTAATTTTTTTCATTTTCTTCCTCATTTTCTTTATTTTTCACTTTATCTTCTTGTTCTTCATCTTGATTTAACTCTTCTGGATTGTCTATTTTTTCTTCACTATTCTCATCAACAATTTCTACTATTTGAGATTCTTTCTCTTCATCGCTAATATCTTCTTCATTACTCTCATAAAGTTTCTTAATATTATTTGTTTTTTCTCTAACTGTTGTTAAAAATATCCATATAGTTACTGGTACTATTATTACAAAATAAAATATATATTTATTGTTAAAAAATCTTGTAAAACATGTTAAGAGCTCTAATTTTACAATTACTTTTCCAATAACCTGACTAGCATCTATTTCAGGATCTGCCGTATTATTAGCTATACCTTTTGTTCTTATTGTTAATTTATTATTTTCATTATTTACTGCAACAATTTGGTGAGTAATTATTTTTCCTTTTACATCTCCTGTTAATCCATTATATGTAATATTATCTCCTGGCTTCAATTCACTAGTTTTACATGACTTTACTAATATAACATCTCCAACTAAATAGTTAGGCACCATACTTCCTGTTTCTATTCTAAAAATCCTATAACCAAAAACAGATTTTTCATTATTAGTAATTCTTTGTGTAATTATAATACAAGAAAGAACAATAATTACAAATGTTAATATTGTTTCTATTATTTTTAAACAGATCTTTAAAAATTTAAGAATAAAATTTTTTTTCATTATTTTAACCTCAATTCTGTTACTTTCGACATATATTTATCTATTTCATTTTTATATTTTTCCTGCAACGGTCTTATTGAGAAATTTTCCTTTTTCTTAATAGCAATATACTTTTCTGCAATCAATTCTTTTAATTGTCTTTCAGCCATATTAGGATTTAATTGTATAATTTTTTCTATTAATGTGTTTGTCATCTCTTCAATTTCTTTTTTTGTATCTTCTGTTTTTTCTCTATTTTTATTTTCTGTAATTTCATTCAGATTTTTCATTATTAAATAATCTAAATAAAAAGTTTCATTAACTAAATCTTTTATCAACCCTGTTTCTTTATATTCTTTTCTTGAAAGTTGTGATTTATTTTTCATTTCCATTTGATTACTTAAATAATTCCATAATTTTACAGCATATTGAAAATTTGGATTTTTTAATAAAACATTTGTCATTTTAAGAGGTGCTTTTACAAGTGTAACTTTTTTATCATTAAGATAATTATATAATTCTGTAGACTTTAACATCTTAATCTTATAAGTTATATCCTGTATTTTTGACATAGATGCTTCTGGTTTTTCTGCTTTTGTATCTAATGTAGAATAATATTCAAAATTTATTTTTACTCTTTCTTTTTTTATTACTGTATGTGCTTCATATGATGATTTAGTATAGTTTTTTGCATTAAAATCTGATTCATTCATTTGCTTTTTTCTAATAAATATAAAGTCTTCCATTAATTTTATTAATGTATATAGAAATCTATTTTCATATGTTATTATTGTTTCTTCTTTATATGTATTTAATAATTTTGATGGTGTAACTTCTCCTGTTTTTTCATCAAATTTATCGACAAAATCTACATGTTTTGTTAAATGTTTAACACTTTCTACTGAAACTTTCTTTATAAGTTCCATTTTTATTACTTCTTCCTCTGAAATCAATTGTTTCTTTGGATCTTTCATTGCCTTCGCAAGATATGGGATTGTAGCTAGAATTTCATCGATCCATTCATCATTCATGATTATTTGTCCTCGTTTAAATTCAACTAACATATCCCCTTTTATCTTATTTAAAAATTCTTGATCTTTAATATTATTTGCATCTATTAATTTTACAACCTCTAAATTCATATTTTTACTCCATTATATTATCCCATTTTCTTTAACCTTAATAAAAATTCTGTACATTCTTTCATTTTTCCTTTTCCAAAAAGAGAATCTAAGAATTCTATATATCCATCAATTTCATCTCTTATTAATGCCAAATTTAATGCTTCAAATTTTCTTAATACTTTTTTAGCCATAAAATAATCAACTCCGTCTGTCTCGTCTCCACCGCAAGCTACATATACCGGAACAAATGCTCTCATATGTTTTACAATACGGTTACCAAAAGCAACTCTAAAATGTTTAATTGTATAATTATCCATTTTTTCAATTTTTTGACTTGTTTCTTCTGACATTGCATATTCTACTTTAGCTGATTCAAATAATCCGTTTAAATATGAATAATTTACATCTAAAGCATCTACTTCATCATAATCAAATGGTGTTCCTTTTTCATTTAAATCTATTGGCATAGCTCTATCATAAACCTTGTCTGTAACCATGAATGTTGAATCATCATTATTGATTGTTCCTATATACCAACAATTTGGTGGAACATGTAGTTTTCCATTAATTAATTTTTTTGGATCTGTTGGCCAAACACTTTGTACAATTTCTATTAACCATTCATCTGTATTATGCATTTCCAAAATTGAAAGCATTTCTGCAAAATAGTACTCAACACGAGCTAAGTTCATTTCGTCAAGTATTACAGTATATATTTCGTCTGTATATCCAGCCGTATATAAATAACTTAAAAAATCTGTCTCATTAAATTTTTTCGTAAATTCATTTAGATATCCAAAAATATCTGTTCTATCTCTCCATGATGGTTGTACTGAAGCAACACAACATGGATGTTTAACAAATTTTCCCCATGCAAGAGATATAGATGTCTTACCAGTACCTGATATACCTTGTAGGATTACTAATTTTGTTGATGCAATTGCAGATACAAATAATCTTATCATATTCTCACTATAATATAAATGCAATTTTGAGGCTGCAAAATTTCTAAACATATAACAAAATTCCTTTAAATTGAAATTATTTTTATAATCCTTTTGTTTATATTTTGCATATTCTATATCTACCATTGTTAATTTTGAGAATCTGCTATCAATTGCAGATACTTGTTCATTATCTTTATTTTTTTGTTCATCTTCAGCTTTTTCAGTATCATCACTATTAATTTCTCCATTATTAGAGAAATTTTTTGAGTCTAATCCTAATTCTGGATTTTGCATAGATAATATTTTCATTTTTTCATCAACTAATGTTTCAACTTCATTATTTAATCTATTTATTTCTTCTAATAATTCATCTTGTTTTATTGCTTTTTTTCTAAGAATACTATGTTTTTTTATAAAAAACACTATAATTCCAATTAAAGTTCCAATTGTAATTACTAATGCAATAATAGCTAATATAGTTAATAACCATTCAGATATTCCAAAATCTGATTGATAATTTTTTATCAATTCATAATATTTTGGAATATCAAATACATTTTTTATACAATTAAATATTGCAAATAGTAAATCTTTAAATCCCGAAAAAAATTGATCTAAAAATTCAAATAAAAATCTTCCGTATGTTTCCATTATTTCTCCTTCTATTTTTCTATGATATTAGTATATATCTTTCTTTTTTTATTAATTTCATTATATAATTTAATATTATTATTTACTATAACAATATTAAATAATTTTAAATTTTCTAATTGTTCTATATCTTTAAATGAATTATCTAAAATTATTGCAAAATGATATCCTTTACCAATCAATTCTTGAATCAATTGCTTATTATTTTCATATTCTTCATAATTTAATTTTAAATTAATTTTTTCCTTTAAAGCTTGGTTATTAATTAATTGCAAAATTGATTCAAGTTTTTGTGGCTTTTTTAATAAATTCTTTTCAAACTCAGCAGTATAAATATCAGAAAAATTACCATTTAATATATCTTTTATAACAATTATACTTAACAAAATATATTCAATTTTTAATTTATCTTCTGCTATAATTCCTGTAGAAAATGCTTTATTTTTTGCATGTTCACTATAATTTTCTGAAACTTTTATTTTATTTTTTAAAATAACATCAAATATATTATTTTTTTCTTTCAAATTTTCTATTTCCAAAGAAAATTCTTCGCTTTCGAAATTATCCAAATATATATCTTTTTTTAGCATATCATCAACAATTTCTTTATATATCTTTTCTTCAAATGTTTCATTTGTTTTTATTTGAAATTCTTTTTCTCTTATAACTGCAAGATTTTTTACAACTTCCTTAATACTATTTATTGTTTTAAAGTTATCAACTTTTCTAACATTATCAAAAAATAAAATGTATTCAAATACTTTTTTTGAATTTTCTATTATTCTTATATCTGATTTTATTTCTTCATTTTCTAATCTTTTTTCTAATATATCCTTTTTATATTCTAATTCGTTTAAGATTCGTTTGAAAAATGCTTTAGCAATTACATTAGAATGGACTACATTATAATATCTCGCATTTATATATGTTTTTATGTATTCTTCAATTACAATATTATCATAATACTTTTCAAAAATAATTTTCATATATTTCTTAAGATTCTTTTTAGTAAATTCTATATATTCATTCATTAAATTGTTCATTTACTTATACCTTTCTTTTAACTAAATATCAGTCTATTTGGTCCAATTTTTGCGTTGCATTAATATTTAACTTTATTCCTTCTACTAAATCAGAATACTTTTCTGAATTATATGATATTGGGAAAAAAATTTGTAATTTATAATATTTGGTCTCATTTTTTTCAAAACCAAATTTCATTTTTTCTTCTTTCTCATTTTGATATATAACCAATTTTTTTACATATTCTTCATAAACTTTATTATTATATGATGTATTATTAGAAACTATTGATTGTCTAACATACATTTCTTTCCATGAACCATCTTCCTGTTTTTCAAAAATCTTATATTCTAGAGGAATATTAGTTGTTGATTTTAAATTAATATTATATTCTATAGCAACTTCCGTTCTTTTATTATCTTTATAATTCGAAACTGAAAATAGATACTCATATGGATCATTTGAAGGATATATATCAGATATTATAAGATTTTCACTTTCATTATTATATTCATCATTAACAATCCAAAAAGCAATATCTATTTTATTTTTTAAATCACTTTCTTTAACATATTTGGCTATTGTGTTTGTTACTGTAATACATATATAAATAATCAATATTAATAATATTATCGTTACTAATTTTATACTTTTTACTCTTTTTTGCATTTATATTCCCTACTTTCTTCATATATAATTAATATTACGAATAATATTATACACATAATCAATGGGACTTTTACTCTTACATCTTTAAAAACCATCTTCCAAATTTCGACATTTTTTACTACAAATACAACTTTTCCAATGACATCCTTTTGAAAAATTTCTGAATCAGCTACATTATTATTATCACCTTTGGTTATTATTTTATCATTATCAATTTTTACAATTCTATGTGTTATAATCTTATTGTTTTCTTTATATGATATAATATCATTTTCTAAAAAATCACCATTTATTTTTACTATTACAATATCACCAATCATTATTGTATCTGCCATACTTGCTGTCTCAACTTTAAAATATGTATAGCCAAAAATATTTACATATTCTTTTTCTAAAATATTGATTTGAACAGAAATATAAACAGATATACATGCAACAATTACTAGAAAAAAAAGTACAATATTTATAACTACATTTCTTAATATTTTAGCAATTTTATTAATTTTTTCCATTATTTTTCTCCTATGTATTGTTCAAACCTCATTTTTATTGGAACTTCTAACTTTGCCTCTTCTGTTGTTCCCAATTCTGTATCTGTTTTATTAAATTCGTCGTAATTTTCCCACATAAAATATACTTTTAAGCTTTTTTGATTTTGATCTTTTATCATTTTTAATGGTATTGCACATTGAAAAATATTATTTTCAATCTTATGTACCTTTTCATAAATACTTAAATATGAATATTCCTCTTTAGTTGTGTCTAAAACTTTTCCATTATTTGTTACATATGCTTCTTCTACATTTAATAGTTTGATTCTTACACTTTTTCCATCAATACTAATGCTTTGAGGTAATTGACATATCATTTTAATAGATGCATCAGTAGTTGATGGATCTATTAATAATTCAAAATACATTGAAACTCCTGGAGCAATTTTTCCAGCTATAGTATTTTTTTCAACCACTTCTGCATTTTTTATATATTCATCTGTTAATAAAATTTCTGTTTCTTCACTTCCATTTACTTTTATCTTCCATACTCCCATTTTTTGTTCATTTTCTTTACTAATTTCACTTTTATATAAAGCAAATGTTTTGGTAATTTGATATGTTGTTAATATTATCATAATTAATAATATTATTTTTATTATTTTTTTCATTTATTTTTCCTTTGCAGTTTCATATTTTGAATATTTTATTTCTATAACTAATTCAAAAATTTCTTCTAATAATAAAATCAATGAAACTATAACTATACAGCATAAATATCCCCATTTTGATTCAAGAATAGATAATATAGTTCCTAAATTTGATATTGCTTTTGCTGAATTTTCTTTTCCAATATAATAAACAGAACTATATACTCCATTTTTTTCTGTTGATAATAAAACTGTATCTCCTTGTTGAATTTTTCCTTCAACTTTATCTACAACTAAAGAATATTCAGAAGAAGATATTACATTATATAAAAATATGCTGTCTCCTATTTCTACATTCTTTAAATTATTTCTATCAATTATAAGCAAATCTCCTTTTTTATAATTTGGTTCTAATGAATCATCTTTTACTATATATAATGTATAATTTCCTAATTCACTACAATTATAATCATTATAAGATAACAACAATACTGTTACTGCTATTGCTATAATTGCATATATAACAAAAAATATTGTTCCTAATACTTTTTTCATATGAATCTCCTATTCTTTTTCTAATTTTATTACTGTTGTCGCTGTTATATCACCTTTATATATAAGGCTTACATTAGTTTGGTCACCTGGATCAAGTTCATCTATTTGTGTTTGCATTGTTCCTAGTACTTCTCCATTATCATTTATAAATAAAACATTCATCATTTCGTTTGTAACTTTCAAATTAGTTGTATTATCTATTTGAAATGATACCATTGTCTCATCATTGTCTTTTAAATATTCCATTTGAACATATTTTACTTCCATATTGCTATAACTAGTATCTGGTAAATCATATAATGGATTTGATTGATTATTATCTTCTTCTTTAGTTTTATTTTTGTTAGAATTTACAACAATTGTTATTATTACAGCAATTATTGCAATAAAAATAATAAGTAAAAATATTCTTTTTTTGCTTCTTTTTTTCATTTTACTTTTTCCTTTCTTTTATTTTTTTACATTATATATCATATTTTTTTCTATGTCTATATCTTATTCTAAATTAATTTTTAATAAACTTCCATTAATAAAAGAATATGAATTTTCATCAGAATTTGGATATGTATAATCTTTTGTTCTGTCTATTTTATAAAATTTTATCTTATTTGCTTCATTTCCTTTTAATTTAAATCGTACACCAGTTATATATTTCTTAGTACTATCTAAAGTTCTTTGCCATTCATTTTCACTAGAATCTGATAAACTTGATACAAGATTTTTAGAATCAAATAATGTATCTGTTAAATCTATTCTCACTAAATTATAGTCATATGTTATATTAACAATTTCTTTATCTACTTTTGTATTTACTATATTTAAAATTGCATATTCATTATTAACACTATCTTCTATTGTATAATCAAGTTCACTATTTCCTACCACAATATCAACTGTAGCAGATATTTCTTTTTTATATGGTTCATTTGTTAATGCTTTTAATTTTAAAGTTATTTTTTCATCTTTTGCAATTTTTGAATTTGGTTTTATATATAGCTTTATTACATCAACATTTTGTGACTTTGAAATTGTTCTTTCTGTCTCTATTTTGCCATTATTTTGAGTAGACATCCCATCTTCGCTTCCAAGGCTTACAGTTACTTTATCTTTTTCATTAATAACACATGTAAAGTTATATTTTAAATCATAATCTATTTTTGTTAAATTATTTAATTTTGACTTTATATTAAATTCTAAATAATATACAGAATCTCCTCCCCAATTAGAAAAGCTTACTTTATTATCTAACACATTTAATAATTCACTATTAAAATAAAATTCTTTAGAAGTCAAATAGTTTTCTCTTATTGTATTATATAAATATCTTCCCAATGTTGTACTAATAATGCAAATAACAAAAATTAATAGAAAAAAACATAATAATTTATTTATCTTTTTTTTATTCATATATTTTATATGCTAATAAGCTAAAAATCTTATTATCCTTTCCTTAATATTATTTAGAGTACGCTATTACTAAGAAGCGTACTCTTGTAACTCATTTATTCTGTAATAATAAATGTTTTTTCTACTTCTTGAATATAATAATTTTCATAATACATCTTAAATACTAATTTGTATTCTCCCAATGGTATATGAGTAGTATTAGATGTTACAAAGTTAGCATTAAAGTTAAGGGTTATATCATTTGTATCACATGTTGACAATATTATATATTCATTTGAAGAATCTTTCTTATTTAATTCATTTTCTAATCTTAAAAATTCATTTAGATCTACAGAAGTATAATTTGCATCTACATATTTTCCTTTTTCATATGTTGCATTTCTCTTATATAATTCTACTGTAATATTATTATTTTCTTCAACACCACTTAATTTTAATTTCAAATCTATTCCTTTAGTATTTTCATTTATATCTTTTATTGCTACAATACTTCCATTTTCATTATAAATAATATTAAATACTCTGTTTCCATTTTCTTGTAATATTCCTATACTTGTATCATCTTTATTTACTGCTACAAAATCAATTTCACTTGTTTGTGCAACAAGTTCCTCATTCTCATAATGTTTTCCATCATCAGCAAAGAAATAATATATTTTAATCTTGTATTTTCCTGTTGGAAGTTTGTTTTGAATTATATTAATCTTATAATTTTTATTTATAAATGAATATCCACTTGAAATATTAAACCTAATAACTCCATTCAAATCAGCATTATATCTTATTGTCTTGTTTTCTTCAGTAGTTTCTAAATAGAAATCTGTTAAATCTGAGTGATTTATATCATTATCATTTGAATCTACAATTCTAAATGCTAGTCCACCTATTTTGTCAAAGTATTTTGTATCTAAAACAATACCACTTTCTTCATCATTTATTTTTGCACCTGTTAGAGAAGCATTTATATTAATTGTTCTAGTATAAGTAGAGAATAAATAAGCTTGTTTATTTTCTTTTGTTACTTCTAACTGCATTTTGGCCTTTTTATTTTCATCACTCCATAGGTTAAATGTTCTTATATTATCTTTATCTTGTCCATATTTTACTTCGCCAGAATTTCTTAATTCAACATGTATATCTTGATTCATCAAATTTTGTTTAATATTAGCTTTTTCAAAATCTACTATTACTTCAAAGTCTTCTTTTGCATAATTATCTGATTTGTTTTGAGATTCATCTTCGCCTTCATTTGTTGAAACAGTTGTAGAACTACTATCTACTTCATGATAATATAAACTATTACCATTTAACTTATCACTATATTTTATAGAGTCTTCTACACAACCCATTTCAGTAAAGTTTTCAAAATAATATAAATAATTTGTAATATTTCCATTTGAATCTTTATCTATACCATCAAAATCTGTACTTGATTTTATAATCCTATAATATACTTTTCCTGTTGGATTTGATGTATCTATTAATGTTAATTTTGTACCTGTTGGTAATTGCATTGTAGATGATATAACTCTCTTATCTTTGTCATCATCATATATTGTATATTCATTATTATGGAATAATCTATATGTAAAGTCTAATTGACTATCAGACGTATAATTTCTTGTTGTTTCATCTGAATTTTTAAACATTGTGACATATTTTGTATCTGTTATTTCTGTAACTGTTTTTAAATCTACAGATATTACAACTAAGAATGTTTCTGTTTCTTGTGTTTCCGCATTTGTTGTTTTTCCGATTAATACTAAGTTAATTCTTCCTAAATTTTGATTTTTGGTTATATTTAATGAATTATATAATTTAAATCTTAAGATTGGTGGATTTTCTGATGAATCACTATCAAATGTTAATCCATTGAATTTTACAGTTCCTTCATCTTCTGTATAGATATTATTACTTGTATCTTGTGTCCAGTTTCCTTCTTTTGTTGTTTGCATTGAAAGACCAAATTGTGAGTTTGCTATGTCAGTACTATCTGCAACTTCTTTTATTACACTTGGATCTACTAAATCAATTCCTCTCTTTAAAGCATTTAAACTAACTTTTGAAACTGTATATTTTGCATTTGGTAAATATTCAAAGTCAAGTTTTAAATCTGCTACACTTTGTCTAGAATATACTGATGCTGTTAATGCAACATTATATTCTATCATATTTATTCCAACAACCCAATCATAATAGTTATCTCCTTCTATATATGGAATTATTGTTTCATTATTAGAAAAGACTGTTTTATTATGTAAAATATTTGAATAGAAACCATCTTGATTTAAGTCATGCTCTTTCTTCTTGTTTCCTTGTACATATGCTCCTTGTATAAAGACTGTTCCTGTTCCTAATTTTGCACTATTAGTATTTGGATCATATATATCATATATTTTTTTATTATTATTTCCTGAATGTCTAAATGCGTACATACCAAAGAATGTTAAACCATTTACATCTCCATATTCTTGTATTTCATCTGCATATGTTTCCTGTTTTGCAATAATTAAATTCAAAGCTTCAAGTGTATATAATCTATTTATTGTATTTTCCTGTGTTGCTTTTTGCGTTTTTTCTTTATCTACATAACTATTAAATTCTTTAACTAAGTTAAATTCACTTTGTACATATAATGATGAGGCTTTATATAAAGTTACACTATCTATTTTATTTAATGAATATGTTGCTCTATTTGAAGCACTCAATATATCTTGCTTTCCATCAATCTCTAAATAAGAATTACCTATATACAAATTACTTGCTCTTTGAATAGATTTAATTTCTTGGATAGAACTTTGTGTTCCATAATTTTCAATAATTATGTTTGATGTTCCTGTGTATTTTGAAGCATTTCCTGTTCCATATATATTATTTTTAAAATCCATATATGTTTTACCATCTATTCTTATATTTGAATTTCCAACTACAGATGTGACTTTATCAAAATTATAATCACTTATTTGGCTATTATCATATTGATTTTTATATTTCGAATATTCTGATGTTCCTCCTGCAAATATATCACCTAAAATATATATATCATCATTCTCTATTTTGTCAGAACTTATTGTAGTTGCATTTTTTCCAATATTAACATTAGTTTCTCCATAAACTTTTCCTAAATAAGATCCTCCATTAATATCTTTGTATATAGATCCTCCAGTTATGTTAATTGTTGACTCTCCTCTTATGTTTTCGCTTCCAATGTCAGAATTTTTTCCTCCAGCAAATAAATCATTTCTAATTTGTGCTGTTTTTTGAATATTAACATTAGATTCAATTGTATATCCTCCATTTAAGTTTCCTCCATATACATTTATTATATTTCCAGATAAAACATTTATATTAGATTTACTTACAACTCCTGAAGTATCTGAACCTCCATATATATTCTCTACATATGTAGCTTTAGCTTCAATATTAGTTTCTATTGCTCCACTATTTAATCCAGCTCCATATACATTGCTTACAACTCCACCATTTAATTTTACATTAGTTTTTTCTATATTTTGACTAGCTCCATTTGCTCCTCCATATATATTACTTACTGAACCTTTATTCATAATAATATTAGATTTTTTACTACTATTATTGTTTCCTGCTCCATATACATTTAAAATTGAACCAGCTGCTATTGTAATATTTGTTGTATCTGTATTTCCTTTATCTCTTCCACTTCCATATACATTAGCAATAAACCCTCCATTTATATTAATATTTGTGCTTAATATAGTGCATTCTTCATTTGAAGCCCCATATATTGTTAAATACCTTTCTCTAGCATTATCTATAATATTTATATTAGTTGAATTTAATTTTTCATTAATTCCGCCTCCATAAATTGTGCTATATATAATTGGAGCATTATATCCTGTTTTTCCAATACTTATATTTGTATTTTCTTGACATTTTTCGGTCTCATATATTTTGTTACTCTTGTTTCCACCATACACATTATTTTGTAAATTTTTATTTCCTATTGTTCCTGATTGTAATTCTATATTGGTTTCTCCTGATATATATTGACTATTTTGAATATATCCTACTCCTGCAATTCCATTGTCTGTACTTTCTCCACCACCATATATATCTCCTAATATTTTTCCTGTTATGCTAACATTAGTTTTCTTTCCTACATATGACTGATAAGATCCTCCATATATATTTCCTGTTATAGTTCCACTAATTTTTACATTAGTTTCTTCTGTTACATTTGCATTATAGCCTCCTCCATATATATTAGTTGAGATTGTTCCTAAAACATTTACATTTGTTTTTCCTGTTAAAACTCCTGTTGTTTCGAGATCTTGACTATTTTCTTGCCTACTTCCGCCATATACATTTCCTGATATTTTTACTGAACTTCCAGTAATATTTATTTCTGAATTAGCTGTTCCGTTTCCATATCCTGTTTTTGTAGCATTTGAGCCACCATATACATTTCCCAGTATATTTATAATTCCTGTTAATGTTATTTTAGAACTTCCATAAAAGTTTTCCGTAGCTCCTTGTCCAAATACTCCCTCTGGTGCAACTATCTTTCCTCCATATAAATACATATATGTAGAAAATTCATTTGTACTATTGTTTATTGTTCTTGAACCAGCATAAACATTTCCATTAATCTCTCCGCCATACATCTTAAATGTTACAATTCCTTCTGTTGTACTATTAATGCTTCTTAAATATATGGCTGCTTTTTCGGAATTAACATTATATAAATTTGCACCTAAAAATGTTCCACTTACAAATTCTATTGTTGCATAATTTCTCAAATTCATATTTGTATAATCATCATTTTCATATGCTTCATATGAATAATAATTTGTCTCATTTTGTCCAAGCATCAAATAACCATTTATTGACAATTTATTGTTTTCACCTTTTGCACCATCTTTTTTAGATCCTATTTGTAATGTTGTTTTTACATACTTATTTGTTGTAGTTCTATTATTATCCAAAATACTACTTCCTACAATTATGTTATTATATATACCACTTTCAATAATGATTTTATTTTTTCCTATTTTTCCAGTATTTGATTCAGTCTTATAATTTCCTCCAATTACTGCTCCAAATGTATATTTACCATTAGTTGTACTTATTCTTCTTCCTAAAGTAATATTATGATAGTTAGCAATTAATAAATTAGAAAATTCTTCTTCAGCTAGTGTTTTTTTACCATTACTTATTGTTGTTGAAATAGAATCTATTTTTATATTATCAAACATCACATCTGCTAACAGATTAATATTAGAATTTATCTTTAATTTTGCATTATTTGTATTTTGATAATCTATACCTCCGTACAAACTTGTTATTGTTACATTTTTATTTACATTACCACTTAATGTTACCTCATCTGTTATTACTACATAATTAGCTGTTTCACTATTTGAACTTGATAATTTTTCTATAGCTTTTTCAAATGTCTTTACTGATGTTCCAAATGATAATCCATCATTATTATCATTTCCTTTGCTTGATGAAACATAAATTACCTTTCCTGTCTGCCACATTGCCTTTAAATATTTTATATTATTTGGAACTTTATCATAAACATTGTATTTTTTTAAATATTTTGTAATTTTATCATTTTCAAGCTCTGTTTTAGTTAATCTTTGACTACATGAACTATCTTTATAATAAATATATTTTCCTTCTGCGTCAGCTTCTGCCCAAGCTAAAAATGCTTTTGCATTTTGTTTTCCATTTAAATACTCAATTTTTTCTGAGAAGTTAGAATTTTTTCCTTCATAAAATAATTCTCCTAATGTTGATGGAGTATATTCTCTTGCATTGTTTTTACCTGTTTCATTTATATTTAACAACTCATTTACATATATTACATCATCATCAACAAAATATTTTACTTCTTCATAATTTGTAGACATTATTGCAGATTTTGAGAAGGTTATTGTTGTTTGAAGGTTTTTATTTTTCTCTTCGTCTATTAAAATTCCTTCTTTAAATATAATTGAATATGTTCCTGTTACACTAAGTTTTGAAAGATTTATTGTATATGATTTTGATCTTGGAACAGAAGAAACTGCATTAGTTTCTTCTATTTCCAATGAAATTTGTTCTGTAACCTCTACACCATCTTTATATATTTTTATATCATCTGATGTTATATTACTATCTTCCATTACTAAATATCTATCTATAGCATTTATATTAACTGTTGTCTTATAATAATCTTTATTATCTAATAAACTTGAATCTGTGCTTTTATATTTTATTCTTGGCTTTACATCATCAACCATATATGTTAAGATTGTTTCTTTGTTATACAAACCATTTTCATCATATATAGCTCCTTCTCTAAATACAAAATCAAATTTGAACTCATCAACATAATCTTGAATTGTTATTGAATATTTATAACCATAACTTGTAAATATTGGAGAACTTAATTTCCAATCCAATGTTTCAGTAACATCGTCACCATTATCATCAAATATTTGAATTTCATTTTTTTCTATAATTGCAACCTTATTATTATTGCTATCTGTTTCTTCTATATTTGACTTAAAGAATCTATCACTTGTTTCAAAATTTATTGTTGCTGTTGATTTAGCATAATCATATTGAACTTTACTATCTTCTGAATATATCTTTGGAGCTATAAAGTCTATTATTGTTGCTTCATTAATATTTTCAGTTTCTTTTTCTTCACATATAATAATACTCTTTTCATCATTACTGTTTCCAGATGTATCAAAGAATCTTCCATCTGGTATTATTATTTCTAATGTTCCGCTATATCTTGTATATGCTTCATTCTTCATTCGTTCAATTTCAAAATTAGATAAAACAACTGTATATTCCAAACCAATTATCTTATTCTCATCATTTATAATATTCTTTGATGTCATTGTTCTTGTAATATTTTCTCCTACTGTTTTTCCATCAATTTTTATTTCCATTAAGCTTTCATCAAAAGTATTTCTGATATAGTTTGTATCTGTTACTTTAAATTTAAATGTTACAGTTTTGTTTTTCTTATCAATTATTGGACTTTGATTTTTTTCATATATATATGTTATTTCTGGTTTTATAAAGTCTACTACACTATCTGGGAAAGCATCATCTTTTGTCCAATTTGGATTTCCAACTGCCAATGTTAAAGCTTCATTCTTATTTCCTGATGTATCATGTAACATATTTTCTTCTAAAGTAATTTTTACTACTTTATCATTTGTTTCAAAATTACTTAATGTTAATTTATATATCTTTCCATTTTCAGTTTCTTCTACGATACTTAATTGTTTTGTAATTGTTTTTATTTCAACATCATTTACTAATGTGTGAATATAACTTGTATCATATATTGTTGTACCATTTTTTTCTGTACTTAATTTATCTCTCAAATAATGTTTATCATTTAACTTAAATTGTACTTCCACTGTTTTATTTGTTCTATCAATACTACTTGTTACATAGGTAATATCTGGTTTTATAAAATCCACTACACTATTTTTAAATGCCGTATATATTTTTTCTGTATCCCCTTGTTCTACCCAATTTGGATTTCCAACATCTATTGTTGTAGAAATATTTTTGTTTCCAGATGAATCTTCCAATGTATTTGCTGCTATTATTACTTGTGTCTTTCCATTATATTCTTTAAAATTACTTAATTCTATTCTATACATTGCATATGTATCTTTTGTTGATGGAATTTTTGTTATCTCTTTGCTTATTGTTGATATTTCTTCACCATCTATTAATACTTTTAAATCACTATTTTCTAATCTGTATTTTGATAAATACTTATCTGTTCCTTTTACTGTTAATACTACTCTTTCATTTTGTCTATCTATACTACTACTATAATAACTCCATATTGGTTTTATAACATCGACTATTATTGGATTTTTTTCATCATCACCATCATCATAATCTATTGTTATGGTTGTTGCTAAACTCTTATACCCTGATGTATCTGTTACTAATCCTTTATCAAATATCAATTGAACTGGTCCACTATAGTTTTTATATTCTTCACCATCTAATATTTTATCTAATTCAAAATTTGAAATATTTAATGTATAGTTCTTTACACCATTTCCTGTCTCTGACGAACTTAAACTAATATTTAGTTGTTGGGTTATATCTACTCCCCCAACTTTTATTTTTATCTTCTTGGCATCTTGAATTAAGTTTGCTCCTTCTTTTATTGAATTCTCATAAATGTGTTTTTCTGTCAATTTGAATCCAACTGTTAATGTCTTATTTTCATAATCAATATTAGGATTTTCACTTTTATTTACATTTGAATATCTATATGTAATTTCTGGGTTTGTGAAATCTACTATACTATTTTTAAATGCATTATATTTTCCTTCTGTATCTCCTTCTTCTATCCAATTTGGATTTCCAACATTTATTTTTGTTTCAATATTCTTATTTCCAGAATTATCTAATATTGTACCTTCTTTTATTACAATTTGTGTTAGTCCATTATTTTTCTCAAAATTTGATAATGTTAATTCATATACAACTTTTTGAGAATCCTCTGAAATTAATTTTAGATTTTTGTTTATAGATGATATTTCTTCATTATCAATCAAAACTTTTATCTTATTTTCATAATCATTCATCAAATTATTTTCTTTATAATATTTATCGCTTCCAACAAATTGAATTGTGACTGTTTTATTCTTTCTGTCAATGCTACTAATTTTATATGTCCATATTGGATCTACAACGTCAACTATTATTGAATTATCATCATCATCTCCATTGTCAGTATCTATAGTTATAGTTTTTGATATATTTTTATTTTTTGAAAAATCTTGTATTATATCTTTTTTAAATATTAATTGAATTGGTCCACTATAATCTTTTATTAATTCACCATCTTTTAATTTATTTTGTTGTAAACCTGATATAACAAGCTTATATTTTTCACCGATTTTTTGAGTAATTCCATTTATTTCATCTGTTATATCTGAAACTTTTGTTAATGATTTTGTTATATGTAAATCTGCTTCTTCATCTTTATCAACCTTTACTGTTATTAATTCAGCATTTTTATCTGCCAACAAATCTGTTTTTTCAAAATATTTATCAATTACATCAAATACAACTGTTACTGTTTTTGTTTGATAATTAATATCTGGATTTTCATCATTTTTCACATCTGAGTATTTATAATTTATTTGAGGTTTTACTGTATCAACAAAAGATGTTCCCTCTTTATTTGCATTAGTCATTTCTTCATCTTTTGCAACAACATTTTCCCATTTATAACCATTTTCTTCATTTAAATCTTCAACTGCAATTTCACTTAAATTCTGGTTTCCATATTTATCAGTTAATTTATGTGCCAAAACTTTAATTTTAATATTTCCACTACATTCTAAATATTCTTTACTATTTACAATTTCATTTTCTTTCCAATTTTCAATTGTAACCAGATATTTATTACTGTTTTGACTATCTTGTTGTATTTCAATATTTAAATCCTCTGTATTATAATCATCAAAATATATTTTTATATCATTCTTTGTTAATGTGTTAGTTACTTCTGATGTATAAATAGTTGTATCTGTCATTCCTTCTATTGTTGCTTTTAAGCCTGTAATTTTTCCATCAGTATATATATATGAACTTTTTGCTACAAGTTTCCATTCTGGTCTATATACTGGATTTATTTTTGCATTTGTCTTTGTTTTTAAATCAGATGTTGAATTAGTTTTAAATTCATGCAAATTAGAATATATTGATTCTGGTGCTAAGAATACCACACTATTTACCTTACCACAGTTTGTTGCAAAATCATCATACATAGTTCCTAATCTTACAAACATTGGTCCCATATCAATTTCAGTCATTGATGTTGTTCCACAATTTTTAAACATTTCTTTAGTATTTTCCACTGATGTTGTAGTAAATTTATCTCCTAAATCAAGTTTGTTTACTTTTGTTCCAAAATTTTTGAACATTGCTTCCATGTTTGTTACATTTTTTGTATCAAATAAATTTCCAATTCTGAATGTAGTCATTTGGTTATGTCCTGTTCCCTCAAACATTCCTTTCATAGAAACAATATTAGATGTATCAAAATTGTCTGGAATCTCAAATTTTTTCATATTATTATATCCAGTATTATAGAACATATATTCCATTGTTCTTACAGTTGTTGTAGTTTCTAGTCTTTCTAGATTTTCGATTGTAACTTCTGATGTACATTTTGAACTATATCCAATATTTGCAAATAAATAGTTTGAATCTACATTTAAGTCTATATCATAGTTACTTCCTATATGAACTGTATATGGTGCTTGTTTTTCATCAAACCAAGCATAGATAATAGCTTGTCCATCCCATACTACATCTTCACCTTCCCATTTTCCAGAAGATTGCTTTATATCTGACGTTGAAACTAACCATTGTGTTGATGTATCTTTTAACTTACTTGCATTATTTTCTATTATTATTTTTTGAATATCTTGTCTTTGAATAGGTCCACCTAAAAATGGATCAGTAGGTTTACTTTCATATCTGTTTTGATCTTTTATATATGCTACTTTTAAACAATTTATTATTGCAAACATTGTTGCCTGATTTTTATTTGAATGTTCATCAAATATTACTCCAGATGGTAAAAACATATATAATGATGTTGGATCCTGTTTTAATCCTTTTACAATAATATCAAATGTAAGTGTTGTTCCATTATTTAAGAATGTTATATTTTCTAAAGAAATTTTTGGATTCTGAGTTTCTGTTATATCTATATCTTCACTTATAATTCTAATCTTTTTATTATTAACTGCTTCAGTTAATTTTTGCCTTGTTTGTTCTTCTGCTATTTTATACTTATCTATTGCTATTACTGATAATTTAAATGAACCATTTACTGTATCAATCTCTAATCCATTTCTCTTTACATATGGTGAAACAACATCGACAATTTCTCCATTTGTATTATCACTTGGTAAATCAATTCCTGATGTAATAATTGTTTTATTGTTGTTCAAACTGTTTTGGTCTTGGATGCTGTTAGCATTTATTGATATTATCAATATACCACTATAATCAATTCCATTGTTTGGATTTTGTTGTAAATTAGAAAATTTAATTTCATATCTCTTTCCTACTAAAATTTCTGAATCATTAATAGTATTTTTTATGTCTTGTTTTTCTATTATTTCTATATTAATTAACCCATTTTTATAAGCTGCTAGTAAATCTGCTTCATCTATTTTTACTACTCCCAAATTATCAATTGTCAATTTACTATTTGAATTATAATATCTATCTGTAATATCAACAGTCATAGTAAATGTTTTTTCATTAACATTTATATCTGTATCCAAATATTTATATGTTATTGTTGGTTTTATATAGTCAACATCTCCACCTATTAAAAGTGTTTTATCATTTCCATTACCTGTTTTATCTTTAATAGTATTTTCAGCAATTTCTATAGTTACATATCCACTCCAATCAATAAATTCTCTGTCATAATTTACTTCTGTTCTTTTTTGCTCAAAATTTGATAATACTAATTTATATGTTCTTACAACATAATCAACTCCAGTATTAGTTGTTTTATGTACATCAGTATATGTTAATGTTTTTGTAAGATTTGCTTCAATTCCATCCACATATGATATTATATTATCTTTAGTTAATGTTGTATTTGATGATGAATCAAAATATTTATCTATTACATTAAATTTAATTGTTTTGGTTTTATTAGTCTTATCTGCTGAAATTTCCGCACTAGTTAATTCAAGTCGTTCTATTTGTGGCTTTATAAAATCAACCATTCCAATATTCAGTAATGTTTCTATATTGGCATTTTCAGATTCATCAACTAATGTATTGGCAGAAATTTTTACTTTTAAATTGCCACTCCATTCTAAATATTCTTTTCCTGGTTGTTTTTCTTGTTCTTCAAATCCTGATAGTTTTACTCTATATTTTACCCCATAGACTTTATTTCCATTTTCTCTTGTTTCTGAAACTAATACCCCATATTCTTTTCTTCCAGAAAAATATTCAAATTCTACTTTTATGTTTGTTGCATTTTCATCATCAATTATTGGTAATATATCAGATGGATTTAAAGTATTCCCATTATAGTACTTATCTGTTCCTATTATATCTAAATATACAAAACTTTCAGTTAAATTTTCTTCAAAATTTTTATTATGTATTTCAATATTTTCAATTCTCCATATTGGTTTTACAATGTCTACAATTACAGGATTTTTATTATCTCCATTTGGAGTATCTGTACCTATTGTAATCGTTTTTTTAATATTTTTGTTTCCAGACAAATCTGTTACTTTATTTTCTGGGATTGTTATTGATATATATCCACTATAGTTCTTGTATAGTTCTCCCATCTCCTGTTCCAAGTTTTTTATTGTCAATACATATGACACGCCATATCCATCTAATCTAATTTTTTTATTTAAAGTATTAGATTTATTATTTACATTTATTGTTTCCCATTCCTTAGTAACTTCATTATAAACTTTACAAATTAAATCTTCTAATTTTAGATTTTCTAATGAATAATATTTATCTACAACATCAAATCCTATTGTCACTATACCATTATTTCTATCTATTTCTGTATTTGAATATTTATATACAAATTCAGGTTTTATAAAATCAGCAAATAATTTATTATCTGTATTTTGCTTTATTTCTTCATCATTTATTGTTTCACTTAAGTTTCCATTTCCATATATATCAAAAGTCTGTTTTCTTTCGATATCTATTCTTACATTTCCACTCCATTCCCTAAAATTTTTATCTTTCTGAAAATATGATTGTTCAAAATTTGTTAATTCTAATGTATAATATACACCCTCATTATTCTCTTTTAGATATGATAATTTCTTTTCTACATTTATTCCATCATCTGCTAACTCATCATTAATATATATACTAATATTATCTTTTTTCAAGATACTACTTGTTTCTTTATAAGTTGTATTTTCTCCAGTTGCTTTTAATATTATTGTTAATCTTTTATTTTCTACATCAAAAGAACTACTCAATTTACTCCATGTCATTTTATATTTACAATTAACTGTTCCTATTTTATAATTTATTAATATTTCTGAGTCTGTATTTAATTTCATATTATTTATGTCTGAATAAATTGATTCTCCACAATATATTATACATCCAATCGTTCCACATTTGTTTAACATCTTTTCATTTTGAGTGGGAATATTTGTAAATGCTGGTCCTAAATCTAAAACAGTTAAATTAGTACATTCTCCAAACATATAGTTCATATTAGTAACTGATTTCGTATAAAATAATTTTTTTAATTCCAATTCTCCTAAACTACTGCATCCATTGAACATATAGCTCATATCTGTAACTTTTTCTGTATTAAATTTTTCACCTATGTTTAAACTTGTTAAATTAGTACAGTTATTAAACATATATGAAGTGTTTGTAACTTTTTCTGTATTAAATTTATCTTTTAAGTCTAATGTTGTTAGCATTTTACAATTATTAAACATATATGAAGTATTTGTTGTCATTGAGGTATTAAATTTACTTTTCAAGTCTATTTTAGTTATATTATAACAATTATTAAACAGATAAGACATATTTTCAACTTTTTCTGTATTAAATTTTTCACCTATATTTAAATCTATTAAACTTCTACATTCATTAAACATATTTTGTAAATTTATTACTTTTTCAGTATCAAATTTAGTTCCTAAATCAAGAGTAGCTAAATTTCTACATTCTCCAAACATATTTATCATGCTTGTTACATTTAAAGTATTAAAGTTTGTTTTTAACGACATTTCTTTTAAACCTTGGCAATTATAAAACATATAATCCATATTATTAGAATTAGTTGTATATAACAATTCTACATTTTCTATAGAAACTATTGATGTATTAGCAAATAAATAGCTTGAGTTCTTATTTACATATATATCAAAATCACTTCCTATATATACTTCATATTTTCCATTCTTATCTTTATCTTCATAACCTGCAATTATTGATTTATCTCCTTGAGCAGATACATCATAATATGTTGTTCCCACAACATTATCTTTTCCTTTGACAAAAACAACTTTTTCTATATCTTTTCTTACAATTCCATTTATATTTAAAAATCTGCTTGTTTCACTTGTTTCTGTGTTCGTAGGTCTTAATACACCAAACAAAATAATTGTTTCTTCTTCACTATAATTATTCATTTGGTCCACCATTGTATTTGCTGGTATGAGAATTTTTACTTGTTCTATATTTTCTATTGCTGTATAAATTTCTACATCATATGCAATTCCATATTGAACATTCTGAGTTTTTCCATCTATTGTTCTTTCTTCCATTAATTTTTTTCCAGCTGATATTTTTACCTTTACATCAGATGTCGCTTCTACTGAATTTAGGAAAATACTCATATTCTCTTTTATTTCATTACTATTTCCAACATAATTTCCTGGCTTAATTGTATCTGATAAATAATATGTATCTGACCCTCTAAGTGTAAATTTTATTGTAGCTATATTATTTTCATTTAAGACTAGTTCAATATTTTCACCTTCCCAAATAGGTTTTATAAAGTCTACTATTTTACTTGTATTGTCTGGAATATTAGGATTATAATTAACATAATCTCCTATATTGTATTCATTTCCATCTTGATCCATTATTTTATTAGAACCTGCAATTGTAATCCATCTTCGTTGAGAAACTTCTCCTGTTGTACTTACTGAATATGATGTTGAATCACTTAATGTAACAATATAGCCATCTTTAGTTGTTTTTAATTGATATTTATCTTTTCCTATTTTTTTATTTAATTCTGTTTCAAAATAATCTAAATTTAGTATCGAAGAACTACTTTTTGATAATGCATTTTGAGCAGCTTCTTGAACTTTTTCTCTTTGAGTATAATTTTTCACATTTACTAGTGATATTATTACAAATATTAATACTAATAAAATTATTAAATATATAAGTCGTATTTTTATTATTTTTGTACCCTGTTTATTTTCCATCTTTTCTCCTAAATCATTACAAAAAAACACAAAGTAATTTTTTAATTTTTTCGTTATTTTTCTCTTGTATTATATCAATCTCTCGAATTAAATTCAACATTTTTCATCAATTTTCTTAGCTTTTTACACAAAAAAGAAACAGGAAAAAATACATTTTCTTTCCTGTTTTTATGTTAATTTTTATTTGTTTTTACATTTTCATTTTTGGCTATATATAAATATACAATTATCCCAACAATCATCATAAATAATGAATGGAATGAAAAAGCAGACAAACCTAATACTATTTTTCTATTATTTCTAAAAAATTCTAGTATAAACCTTGTTGCACCAAATAGAATAAGCATTAATGGATAACTTTTCCCATCTGGTATATATTCTCTTTTTTTATTTCTTTTAATAATTATTATTGCTATTATAAAAGCAACTATTGCTTCTACTATTTGAATAGGATATAAATATGTATTATATCTTGGATTCCATACTCCATTTGGAACACACAAATATCCACAACAACATCCATTTAAAAAGCAACCAATTTTTCCTATTGTTTGAATTAAACATGGATATGGTGCAACCATATCACACATTAATTTCAAATCTGTTTTCGTTATTTTACATGCAATAATTAAATAAACTGGTACTAAAATAAAACATCTAATAAAATTATTACTTCCAAAATGTTTGAATCCTGTTGCCATCCATCCTAAAAAATAATTAAATATTAACATTAATGCAAATCCTAAAAATACCATTATTATTGCTTTACTATACTTTATTTTATATTTTTTAGCATAAAAAATATGAAATATATATCCAACTAATATAGCTAATGCTTGAAACCCATAATATATATATGATATATATGGATATATTGCTTCCATTATTTCTTTCATCTTTTCCTCCACTTAAAATTCAATCTAACTGATTGCTTTTTGCAATCAGTTAGTTTTTCATTTTTTATAAATTCTATCAACAACCTCCTCCGCTGCCACTGCTATTTTGTTCCCAATGTGCTTGTAATGTAATATCTCTAGCTGGCATTTTAAAAGAATCTCCTGCATTATAATGTTCAGACTCAGAAGCATACCATCCTCGGAATGTATATCCACTTCTTTCAGCTGGAGTTGGAAGTTGATATGTATCTCCATAGTATATTTGTTTACTTGATGGATTTACAGCACTTCCATTAGCATCTAATGTTAATGTATATATATTTCTACTCCATTGAGCATATAAAATAATTGTTCCACCATTAGTTGCTGTTAGATTATTTATTTGTTGTCTATCTCTATAATAGTTTCCTGAACTATCTCTCCATCCACCAAAGCTATAACCTGTTTTACCAAAACCATTTGCAGATAATTGATAATTTTGATCATATACTAAATTATATTGTGGGCTTGTACTTCCCCATTCTTGGCCATTTCCATTAAATCGTATATTATATGTAATCGGTGTCCAAACAGCATATAATGTAAAAATTCCGTTTTTAGATGATGTTAAATTAACAACATAACCTTGATTTTCATATACACTTGATCCATATTGTGTTATTGCCCATCCAACAAATACATAACCTGTTCTATAGAATCCATTTGGATTAAGATTAAAACCTTGGTCATATGAAACTTCCATCTGAGTTGTTCCACCTCCAGTTGCCCCGTTTCCATTAAATATTACAGTATATCTATTGGCTATCCACTTTGCATATAAAACAATTGTTGTACCATTTACTGTTGTTAAATTAGATATTTTATTTTGATTTGTATAACTTATAGCTCCATTACTACTATAAGACCAACCTTCAAAAGTATATCCTGTTTTTGTAAATTTATTAATACTTAATGCATACTCAGTTCCATACTTACATGTCATTGTTGCTGTACTTCCACCAGTTGCACCATTACCTTTAAATTCTATATAATATGTTATTGGTGTCCAATGTGCATACAACTTTTCATCACTTGTATGTTGCCATTTTCCTGAGGCATTCCAATAATTATCTGTTTGTTTCCATCCACCATTACTTCCATATATTTGTATACCTCCACTAGTTGATGTATACCATCCTTCAAATATATATCCTTCTTTATTTGGATTTAATGAACTAACATTATTATTTGATGTTGAATCATATGTAACTATCTTGGAAGTTGAAGAAATCCTTCCACCATTTGCATCAAATGTTATTGTATATGAATTTACAGACCATACAGCATATAATGTTATTTGATCACCATTTTTACTTGTTAAATTCTTTACAGATTGTTGGTTTGTATATTGTATTTCTCCATTTTTGGTTTTTGACCAACCAACAAAAGTATATCCTGTTCTCAAATATTTATTTTCAGATAAACTCTCTGATTTATCATATGTATGTGTACTTGATGGTGTATTTCCACTAGTACTTCCATTTCCATCATATTTAATTGTATATGTAATTGCTGTCCAATGTGCATATGCTGTTATATTTCCAGTATATATCCATTGATCATTTCCATTCCAATAATTTGATGATGTTTGAGATTTTCCATTAGCCTTATATATCTGTTCTCCACCTGTTGCTGATGTATACCAACCATTAAATATATATCCTGTTCTTGATGGATTTAATGAACTTACATCATTATTGTTTTTGCTTTCATATGTTACTCTTTTTGATGTTTCTTCTATTTTTCCACCATTTGCATCAAATGTTATTGTATATGAATTAACTTCCCATTGAGCAAATAATTTTACTTCACTTGAACTAGAATATGCCCATCTACTTGAAGAACTCCAATATCCTGTTCCTGGAATACATTTTCCATTACTTCCAAATACTTGGGTACCATTTTGTGTTGATGTATACCAACCTTTAAATGTATATCCTGTTTTGGTTGGATTCATTGAACTCAAGTTATTATTAGTTGTTGAATCATATTGCATTGTAACATTTACTATATTTGATGTATTTACTCCTTCTGATACTACATTTCCTCCATTTGGATTTAATATAACTCTTGTAGTATTTGCTTTCCAAATTGCATAATATGTTTTATTTCCTGTAATAGTAACTGTTTTATCTATTGTATTTTCTGATGCTTCTGCATTTGGATCTTCTTCCCATCCTAATAATGTATATCCTGTTCTCGTTGCTGTTGGAAATTGCACATTTTCTAAATATTTTTCTCTTATGATATAATTTTCAACATTTTCATTATTAATTTTTACTCCTGTATCACTTGTGTTTCTATTAAATGTTAGATTATATTCATTAATTTGCCAAACCGCATATAGAGTTGTTGAATCAGCTATTATATCACTTACCAAATATGTTCCACCAGACTCATATTTTATTGTTGCAGAACCTGCACTTGTTGTCCATCCTAACAATGTATATCCTGTCCTATCAACAATTGGATATCCATTTTCTGCATTTTGAGTTGGCATTTTTATTGTTTCATTAGCATATTGTTGATATAAAACCTCATTTATTTTGTTTCCATTTTGAGATTCTAAAGCTCCTCCATTTGCATTTAATTTTACATCATATTTATTTGCTTGCCATATTGCATATAAAGTTATATCTCTATCTTCTGATATTGTATATGGTTTTCCCTCTTCATATTTTGCAGTTTCATTTGGTACTATATTCCATCCTAATAATGTATATCCTGTTCTTGTTGCTCCTGGAAGCGTAATTGCTTCTCCAAATTTGGCTGTTATTGATGCCTTTTCTGCAATTCCATTATTTCCATCAAATGTTACTGTATATGAATTTACAGACCAAACAGCATATAATGTTATATCATCTTCTATTTGATATGTAGTCGTATACTCTGCTCTAGTTGCTTCTGCGTTCTCAGCCCAACCAACAAATGTATATCCCTTTCTACTTACTTTTGAACCTGTTGGTAATGTAATATTTGTTTGATAATCATTAATTATTGACCTTATTGCCTCATTATCTTCAAAAATTCCTCCATTTGCATCTAATGTTACTGTATATCTATTAATACTCCATATTGCATATAATGTTGCTTCACCTTTTATAACATATGTGTCAATATATTCTGGTACAGTTGCATTTGCATTTTCGGACCATCCTAATAATGTATATCCTTTTCGTGTTGCTGTTGGTAATTCTATTTCTGTGTTGTAATTTTCTTCTTTACTTGTTACCTTTGTAACACCACCATTTGCATCAAAAGTTATTTTATATGAATTAATTTTCCATATTGCATATAATTTTTTATCTTCTGCCACAATTATTTTCTCATTTTCTTTATATGTTGCTTTTGTTGCATCTTGAAGTTCAGACCATCCTAATAATGTATAACCTGTTCTTGTTGCTGTTGGCAATGTTAATTCTGTATCATAATCTTGAGTTATTGATTCAACACTAACATTTCCACCATTTCCATCAAATGATATTGTGTACTCATTTGCTCTCCATACAGCATATAATGTTACATCTTTCTTAATTGTCATTTTATTTACATATTCAGCTTCTTTAGCATTTTTATTTGTTGACCATCCAATAAATGTATATCCATTTCTTTCTGCAGTTGGTAATTCTATTTCTGTATTATATTTATTTGTTTTTGATGTATCTCCAATTACCACGCCATTATTTCCATCAAATGTTACTGTATAATCTGAAATCTGCCATATTGCATCTAATGTTAAACTTTGTCTTACATTTATTATATCTCCAGCTCTATAATCTATAGAATTTTCATCTCCTGTTGATGACCAACCTAATAAATTATATCCCTCTCTTGTTGCATCACTAATTGTTACCCTTTGATCATATGTTGCTGTAATAAATTCATTTTCAACATATCCTCCATTTGGATTGTATACTATTCTAAATTTATTATATTCCCAGTTTACTGTTATGTATGCATCCTCTGTTCCCATAGTAATAATATAATCACCATTTCTTTGAACTTCAGCACTTGTTCCTTTTCCAGATATTTGTAAAGATGATACTTCATATTTTTCTCTTCTTGGGAAAGACACTCTCCACTTTTCACCTTCATTTAATTTAAATGTTTTTATTTCATCACCATCTGAATATTTACCACCATTTAAATCTATTGTTAATTTCAAGTCTCCTTGTTCTTCTATTTCCCAAATACTATCTGAACTACCAGTTAATTTTACATTTGAATCTAATTCTACTACTGGTTTTACTCCATAACTAGCAGTACTACTATCTCCATCTGAATTATACAAATCTTTTGCACTTACATTATTTTTGTTAACATAGAACATTCCATATTCAACATCATTTTTATTGGTTTTTACTGAATTATCAGCAACCCAATATCCTCCGCTTCCAAATATAGCTTGCATTGCTTTACTTGAAACTGTATTTTGAGTATATTCATAAAATGTATTTGTTATATTCTGAGTTACATTTGTAAATAAATTTGTAAGCATTGACCACTTATTATTCTTTTCATCAAAGAATCTAAATCCTTTTGATGATACATTATTTGAATTATATGTTGTGATTTTTCCTGTTTCCGCATTATAACCTGTAATTGCATTAATATCTTTTAATGTTACACTTCTTCCACCTATTGCACCATATCCTTGTCCATATAATGCACCAATTCTGTTTAATTCTCCAGATGCATTTTCAAATCCATCTTGTCCACTAATTTCATAACCATTTGAATTTTCAGGTTTAACTATATCTGTTGCAATTATTAATAAGTTTCCATTTTCTGTAGTTCCTAATAATCTCCAACCGTTTAAATTTTTAGTATCATAACTTCCATCTATTGAGAATTTTTGATTTTCTTTACTTCCAATTACATTTTTACTAGAAATATATGTTGTTAAATTTTCCCATAATTTTTGACTTATACCAAGAGTTATAACTTGTGAATTATTTGCATTTCCAAAAGTATCTTCTATAAGTCCTTTTTTTATACCTACTGTTATTACACCACTATAATCTAATGTATTACTTCCATCTCTTTTGGTTTGATCTAATTCTGATAAAACTATTGTGTATTCATAACCAATTAATTTTCTTTGTTCATCAATATTTGAATATATTTCTTCTTCTCTAAATGTTCTTTTTACTTTGTTCCAATCTATTTCTTTTGAATTGATTAATATATTCAAATCATCTAATGTAATATGTCCTGACTTATAATTTTTATCTACTATTCTAAAACTAATTGTAACTGTTTTATTGTCATAATCTACATTTGTTGTTAAATAGTTATAAAGTATAGCTGGTGATACAAAATCAATGTTATCTCCATTAATAGTCTCATCTAAATTTTTATTTCCGCTTGTATCTTCAACTAATCCTTCAGAAATTCTTATTGAAACATTTCCACTCCAATTTAAATAATCTGTTGTTTGTCCAAATCTATTCTTTTGCTCAAATTCGCTTAATTTTACAGTATATCTCTTTCCAATTACATATCCTACACCATTTCGATTTTCTGTTACATCTTTAGTTTCTAGAATTTTCTTTTTTATTCCTTCTGCTAATTTTCCATCAACATAAACCTTTAAGTTATCTTCAGTTATATCTGATTTTGAAAAATATTTATCTGTAACGGTAAATACAATTGTCTCAGATTTATCTGCAAGATTAACTTGAGAACTTACCTTCTTTATAATAGGTTTTACAAAGTCAACTTGTCCTAAATTTAGTGTTGTTTCTTGACTTACATTTCCATAATAATCAGTAATTACTCCTTTATTTATTATTAGTTTTGTCTCTCCACTATATTTTTGATATGTTGCATTAGAATCTAATTCATAATTTTCAAATCCTCTTATAGTTATTGTATATTCAACTGCATATTTTACAAGTTCTTCATTTCTTGTCTCATATAATGTATTTCCTTGACTTATATCAATTCTTAAGTTTTGATTTTCTGTAATATCCTCATTATCAACTAATAATTTTATATTTTGCTTACTTAATGTACAATCTTTTAAATATTTATCTTTTCCAACAATTTGCATTGTTACTGTACCTGTCTGTGTATTTTGTTGTACATTTTTTATTTCCCATGTTGGAGATACTATATCAACAATAATTTTATCTCCTGTATTATCACTATTATTAATTCCTAAAGTTATTGATTGTGTTTTATTTGTATTTCCAGAATAATCTGTTGCTATTCCTGATGGAACTGTAACAATTACAGATCCACTATAATTATTATAATTAATTCCTGTTGTTTTCTCTAAATCTGTTATTCTTAATGTATAAAGAACTCCTTTTTCAACATCAGCTTTTGTTAAGCTATTTGCCCTAGTATTAATATCAATTGTTTCCCATGTATTATCAACTTCATTATACATTCTAAATGTTAAATCACCTAAATTTAAATTTTCTGTTTTAAAATATTTATCAAATATATTAAATTTAACTATTAATTCTTTGTTTTCATTATCTATAATTGTTGTTAAATTTGATGATTCATATCTAACTTCTGGTCTTATACAATCAATGAACATATTATTAATTGAATTAGAATTTAATGTTTGTGAATCTTGTATACTATTTTCCAAATTTCCATTTCCGTATTCATCTAGAGCTGCTCTTCTTTTTATTAATAGTTTTACATTACCGCTCCACTCTTTGTATTTTTTTCCATCTTGAACAACATATTCTTCAAAGTTATTTAAAGTAATTATAAATCTAATTCCATTTTCTGTTTTTACTTTTGATGAAACTACTTTTGTTACACTTGATGCTAATTCATTATCAACAAAAACATCAACATATGTAATATCTAATACTGCATCATTACATGTTGTATTAATTCCTCTTGCTTCTACAACAATTGTTAATTTTTTACTGTTTTCATCTAAAATTGAAGAGATTTTATTCCACTCAATTCTATATTTACATTGTATTTGACCTTTTCTATACTCTATTAATGTATTTGATATACCATTTAATTTAAAATGTGTTTGATCATTATATATTGCTTCACCAACTAAAATTGCACAATTATCTGTTCCACAATTATCAAAAATATTTGAATTCTTACTAGCTATACTTGTAAATTGCACTCCTAAATCTAAAGTTGTCATTCCATTTTTTCCACAATTATAAAACATTTTTGTCATATCTGTTACTTTGCTTACTACAAATTGATTTCCTAATTCCAAATTTTTCATAGAACTATTACCTAAATTTTCAAACATATGTGACATATTATTAACATTACTTGTATTCAACAAATTAATATTTCTTATAATATTTCCTTCTGTACAATTATTTCCTAAATTAGCAAACAAATAACTTGAATTTCCATTTGCATTTATCTCAAATTCACTACCAATATACACTTCAAATTTTCCATCTGATGTTTTATTATACCATGCTGTTATTGATCCATCTTTGTTTTGAGAAACATCCCATTTATTTGCTTGTAATTCTGCTGGTATTGTAACATTATTAACAAATTGAACAAATTTTACATCTTTTCTTATTACACTTGCATTTCCTAAAAATGCACTATTACTTGTTTTTTCATTTTCAACACACATTAATTTTGTAGATAAAACTGTTTTTGTTAAAATATTAACATTTCCAACTTTATCTTCTACAATTCCTTTTTCGAAAATCAAATATGCATTGTCTAATTCTGTTATTTTTGGCATTTCTAAGCTAAAACTAAATCCAATTTTTTGATTATTATCATCATATATATTTTCTATATCTCCTTGTTGTGTTGCATTTAGCACTCTTTCTTCTTCACCAATTAATAACTTTATCTTTGATATATCTATTTTCTGTGTTTGTCTATTTAATAATGTTGTTTTTTCTTCATTTATTCCAGAACTATCTTTTATATCAAATTTTATTTGTAAAGTTGATCCTATTGTTTTTAAACTTGCAACTTTAATTACTGGTGATACTACATCTATATTATCTTCATCAGTTTTATTTCCACTGTTATCTATATATACACCTGATGTTATTGTTTTAGCAATATTTCCATTACCATATCTGTCTAAAACTGAATTTGCTGATACTACTATAGTTACAGGGCCAGTATATTCAATTCCATTAGCTTTATCTATATTTGATAATACTAATCTATAATGTCTTCCTATTAAAGTATTTTCACCATTTATCATTTTATATATTTTATCATTTTCATCATCAGTTTCTAATGATATACTTACTTGACTCAATAAGCTTAGTGTTTTTAAATCATATTGTCCCATTTTTATTGTACTGATATTATTTAATGCTAATCTATTAGTATCATTATAATATCTATCAGTTACTGAAAAGGCCATTGTATATGTTTTATTTTCTTTGTTAATTTCATCTAAAGTATATTCATATGTAATCTCTGGTGGTGTATTATCAACTACAATTTCCATAAATGCTTCTTTATTACCATTTCCATATTGATCATATAAAACATTTTCTGGAATTCTTAATTTTACTTCTCCGCCATCTTTAAAATTACTTAATTTTAATATATATCTTCCATCTACATACTCTAATTGTTTTGTAAGTTTAGTATTTTCTTCTGAATCAATATATACAATAATATTATTTTTTACATTCTCTATTTCTTCTTCTGTTGGATTATCAATAAATTTATCATATACCTTAATTTTTATTGTTTGTGTTCTATTTAATTTATCCATCATTATATCTTCTGATGTTAAATCTAATTGTGCAAATTCTGGTCTAATAAAGTCTACTATACCAATTCCCAATACTGTTTTCTTATTAGTGTTTTGCTTTTGATCTTTTAAACATCCTGATTCTATTGTAATATTTACACTACCACTCCACTCTAAGAATTCTCTATCAGTTACTTCATCACCAGCTTCAAAATTTGACAATTTTAAAGTATATTTATATGCGTAAAGTTTATTGGCGTTGTTAACTTTCTCATATATTTCTTCATATTTCTTTCCATTATTTTGAGTTAATAGTTCTTTATGAATTGTTGAAACATTTTCTCCATCAATTGATATTGATATTTTCTCTTCACTCAACATTGTATCTTGTAAATATTTATCAGAACCAATTAAATCTACTAACACATAACTATCTTCTGTTGTCTCACCTTTGTTTTTATTATAAGTTCTAACATTTTGTGCTGTCCAAACAGGACTTACAACATCTACAATTTCATCTTTTCCACTTTGATCTGGCTCATTTACCCCAATCGTAATTATCTTTTTGTCATTACCATTTCCTGATGTATCAAATATTTTATTAGCTGAAATTATTGCTGAAATATATCCACTATAATTTGAATATTTCTCCACAAAGTCTCTTTCTAAATTAGTTACTTCATATGTTATCTCAATACCATTTTCTATATACTTTGATGTTATATTAGCTTTAACTTCTGGAATATTTTCATACTTTTTAGTGCTTTCATTATATATTTGAAGTATTATATCATCTTCTGTCAATGTATTCATTCCTATATATTTATCATATATATTTAAAACCACTTTTAAAGTTTTTTCTTCATAATCAATATTAGCTTCTGAAAATTTATAAGTTATTTCTGGTTTTATAAAATCTGCAAACAATCCATTCTCTGTATTTGAATCTAATTTAGAATCTTTTATTTCATCTTCTAAGTTTCCATTTCCATAAATATCTTGTGCTATTCTTCTATCAACTTTTATGCTTACATTTCCACTCCACTCTAAATAAGTCTTTGAAGTCTGTTTTGAACTTTGTTTAAAATTGCTTATAGTAATCACATATTGTACACCATTTTCAATATTTGTAGCTGTACTTATGCTCTTAATAACATTTTTTCCATCATCTGCTAATTCGTCATCTATATATACATGAATTTTATCTTGAGTTAATCTAGCTGTTCCTTCACTATATTCTGTATTTATTCCTTCTGCTTTTACTGTCACTATCATCTTTTCAGCATCTTTATCTATTACTACATTTGATTTTGTCCATTCAATTCTATATTTGCACTCAATTGTTCCTCTTGTATATTTTATAACAGTTGTAGAACTTGCATCTAGTTTCAATTGATTGATGTTTGAATATATTGCTTCACCACAATATATCTTGCATCCAGATATTCCTGTTGAATCTAACATTCCTGTATTTAATGTTGAAATTTTAGTAAATGCTGGTCCTAAATCTAAAACTGATAGTTTACTACATTTTGCAAACATATTACTCATATCTGTTACATTTTTCGTATAGAATAATTTATTTAATTGAATACTAGTCAATTTATTACAATTATAGAACATACTGTTCATATTTAAAACATTACTTGTATTAAATAAATTTCCAACATTTAATGTTTCTAAACTATTACATTCAGCAAACATATTGTTCATATCTGTTGTTCTTATTGTATTAAAATTTGGACCTACTTCTAATGTTTGCAACTGATTACAATTATAAAACATATATTGCATTTTTGTTACTTTTTGTGTATCAAATTCATTTGGCAACAATATTTCTACCATTTTTTTACAGTTTGCAAACATATTTTCCATATTAGTTACACTTGATGTATTAAATTTTTCTCCTAATGATAAATGTGTAAGCATTTCCATTCCATCAAACATATGAGCCATCTTTATTACATTCTCTGTAGCAAATTCTGTACTCAATTCTATTTGAACTACATTTTTACAATTTCTAAACATATTTTCCATACTTGTTACATTTATTGTATTAAATGTATAATTTAATATTAATTCTTTTAATGATTCACAGTCTCTAAATAAATTGTCCATATTTGTAACATTTGATGTATTAAAATTATCTGATATATTTATTCCTTGTAATTTTTTATCACCAAAGAACATTGAATTTATATCTGTTGCATTTATAAATCTTATATTTTCTAATCCATTAATTACTTGTAAATTTTCCATTCCTGCAAATAAATAACTTGAATTTATATTTCCATATATATTATCATCACTTCCTATATATATTTCATAATTTCCATTTGAGTTTTTATCTTCATATCCAGCAATTATTGAATTATCTTCAATTGTTGCAACATTCCATATTTTTCCTTTTACATCATTTTTATTATTAACAATAGTTATACTTTCAATCTTATTTCTTTTTATTGAAGTATTTCCTAAAAATCCATTATCAGTAAATTTACTTGTTGACTCATTATAACTTATTTCTTTATTGGTTTCCTTTAAACAATTATACATTATAAATTCTGTCTCTACATTTTGATTTCCTGAAGTATCAATTAATGTTCCTTCTAGTAATTTTATTTTTACTTGTCCAGCATTAGCAGAAAATCCATTAACTTCTAATTGTATTCTTACACCATATTGAACACTACCATTTTCTCTTTCTTCATCAAGAATTTCATTTGAAATTACCTTTATTGTTATTCCTGCAGTTGTTTCTTCATTATTTACAAAAACTTTTAATTTATCAGTTAATTCCCCAGCTGTATATTCACCTATATTTAATGTATTATTCTTAAAAAATGTATCTGTTCCTTTTATTACTATACTTGAAGTTGTTGTGTCTGAACTC
>ULOZ01040186.1_pt1 | contig 45582 bp, 72 predicted proteins | sample 1953031 | NCBI WGS metagenome assembly ULOZ01 (sample SAMEA4835616, study PRJEB28245) | human gut metagenome | biome: gut microbiome; material: fecal sample | place: Denmark | collected 2008
ATAGCGGGAAGAATTGATACAACTGTAATTAAAATTGAACAGAATGAAAAGAGCTACAAAGAGACTATTAGTAACATTGTTAATAACACTACTAGCGACGACTACATCTTCTTCATTAACTATCTCAAGTGGAATAGAGAAAGATTCGACAGTATCAATAACTCCAACTCAACTGAAGGAGACTAATCTAATCTTTGCCGAACATCATAAGTTATTGATTGAAAACCAATTACTTTCTGAGCAATTAAATAATTATAAGGAAGATAATAAACTTCTTATAAGAGCTGATTCGGTTAGACAAGCTCAGATTAAAGTCTACAAAGATTGGAATAATTCTTTAACTAAGGATCTCAACAAGAAAAATAGAACTCTATTTTTCTGGAAAATTGGAGGTATTATAGTTAGTTCTGGTTTATTAGTACTTTTGTTAGTAAAGTGAGCCTTATAAGGATAGAAAAAGATAAATTTGGAGTTAAATTAAAGTTTCCTAATAGAGAATGTAAGTCTTGTAGAAGGTACCCATGCTTTCGTGGAATTGAAAAGTGTTCTTCTAATTTTGCAGCCTATGGTTGCACCTATTATAGGGAACTTAATTCTTCAAATTAATCATGACTGTTCTAGCTAAATTATTAGCTAGTGAAGAGGATGCTCTTGGCTATATAACATATGTCTTTGAGTGTCTAGATGAGGACGTGATTAAAGAAACTAGGTACATTATGTGCACTAGGTATCCAAATTGGGATCACCGTAAGATAGAGATAGGTGAGGTTGGGTTTCTAAACTTCTTTGAAGTAAAGGCTGGAATTGATAAGTGGTTTGACGGAAATAAATTTGTCCCTTATCGCTATAGCAACATTCAGTTTATGAAGTTTGTAGAAAAACCTATTAAAAAGCCTCACAAGTTTACAATGTAAGATATAATTTAAAAAATAACAATATGAAAGACAGTAAATAAATTATGACAGTAATGAGAGACAAACTTATGGAGGCAATGGAAGCAAAGAATAATGATATTAAGTCATTTGTATGGAAACTTGCACGAAAGGCAGATGGAACTCAGGAGGAGATCCATCTCGTTGATGCTACTCCAGAACAACTTAATCAATTCTACAAGCATTGTTTATCAATGCTTCATAGTACTGATAAGTTAAATCCTGGTAGATATGTTCTTTTGGACATTATTAGTGAGCAGCGTAAGAAGTGTAATGTTGAACTCTTCCTTCGTAAGTTGGAGTCTGGTGAAATATGTGCAGATGGCAAACCTTACCCTCGTCATCTATATATTCAAGATCTTCGTGGATATATGAATAGTCATAAGGAGGACTTTCCTTCTAATGAACTGAAAGATATTTCTATTGCAGCATGCACTGGAGGTCTTCCTAGAGAGTTTGAGAGAATCTCTATAGAGGATGTTCTTGATGGAGGCTTGGATCAACTTGGTTATTTTGATAACAAACATATAACTTTTAGTTTCATTCTTAATATGGGTGTATATCTTACTCCATCTGAAATGAAGGAGTTTGATGAAAAGGATAAGGATGGAAACACACGTAGTAAGCTTGAGGTTATTAAGGAACGCCTTAATATTAAGAATACTGTACGCTTAACTGTAAAGCCTACAGGTCTTAATTTCAATGAACTGCGTGCTATGGTCAACCTAAGACCTAAAAAGTATTCTGAGTTGACTACTGATCAACTTATGGTACTTCGTAATAAGGTTCTGTTCCGCTTGGAAAATGAGGTTATGTTCCACATTGACCAGTGGGAGGAGAGAATCCGTCAGCTTAAACTAGTTGCAGAAAGTCGTGGAATCACACTTGAAGACTAATGAATAAGCTATTAGATTTTCTTATTAACTGTCAGAATTTCATCAATGTAGATAACTATGCTATATTGTTATATGGGCTGATAGAATATGCAAGAATCTTCATTTAAAAGGACTACCAGAGATGAGAGACAAGAAGAATGTCGCGTCAAATGGATAAAAAATAAGTGTAAGGGAACAATAGTTGCATCCACAGGTTTTGGTAAGACTAGAGTTGGCCTTAACTGTATTAAGACAGTCCTGAAAAAATATCCAAGCATAAAAGTCATAGTTATAGTTCCTACTACTGCCCTAAAAGAGCAGTGGCTAGGGCTACTTGACTTGAATGGGTTGTCTCTTAATTGTGAAGTATTAGTAATTAATACTGCTATTAAGGGATTATATAAATGTGACATTATGGTGATTGATGAAATCCATAGAGTTGCAGCAGATACATTAAAGCACGTCTTTGAAACTGTTAATTATAAATATATTCTTGGTTTGACAGCAACCTTTGAGAGGCTTGATGGAAAACATGAGTTGCTTAAGAAATACTGCCCTGTTATTGATGAAATTACCCTTGCCGAATCGAAATTCCAAGGATGGATTTCTGATTATAAGGAATACCAAGTTATACTAGATGTTGATGATATTGCTACCTATAAAGAAATGAATAGAGAATTTACGGAGCATTTTGAGTTCTTTAATTTCGACTGGGAGAAAGTTATGAACTGCCTAGGACCAAGAGGGTTTATGTATCGTTCTCAATTGAGGGATGAAATGTGTCCTAATGGAACAGAAGAGCAAAGAAAGCAGGTATTTAAGCAGATAACATATCATGCAACACAGTTTATGCGAATTATACAGTCTAGAAAAGCTTTTATTAATAATCATCCAAAAAAGATAGAAGTTGCTAGAAGGATTATTCAAGCTAGACCTGATTCTAAGATAATTACTTTTTCAAACAATGTCAAGATGGCAGAATCTATAGGCATGGGAGGGAAAGTGTTTTCTGGAAAAGATAGTAAGAAGAAGGGAAGAATGACAATAGAGGAATTTAGTGCTGAGAAGACTGGAATATTACATACTATCAAAAAAGCTGATGAAGGCTTAGATGTACCAGGATTATCAGTTGCTATTATACTTGGTCTGGATTCTTCTAAAATTCGCAAGACACAACGAATAGGACGTGTAGCTAGGAAGGAAGGTGATAAAAAGGCTGAAATATTTACGTTAGTCTTAGATCAAACTGTTGAGACAGAATGGTTGTTTTGTAAAGATTTTGTTGAATAAATTTGGATAGTAGAAACTTACTGACTATATTTGTACTGTAAAAAAAAAATTAATAGTATGAATACAGTAAGTAAACTTTTAAATGGAAAATGTGGGATATATTAGATTATTAATCTTGTGAATGGAAAGAGATATATTGGTTCATCAAAAGATCTCTATTATAGATTGTCTAAACACATCTGGGATCTAAATAGAGATTCTCATGTGAATAACCATCTTCAAAATTCTTGGTCCAAATATGGCAAAGATTCTTTTGAATATGGAATTTTAGAGTATTGTAAAGAAGAGAACAGGTTAGTAAGAGAAGGTTACTATATTGAAACACTATGTCCAGAATATAATTTGGATATAGTTGATCCAGATGGAATAACTTCTCATTCTATTGATACTATAAATAGAATCTCTAAATCTGTATCTAATAATTGGAAATCTGAGGAAAGACAGAAAAACTGTAAAACTAGAAATATAAAGTGTTTTATATACTCTATTAAATCATGGAACTTAGTAAAAGGTAACTTGTCTTTAAAGGATGTATGCTCTTTCTTAGGATTAAAATCAGTATTCAATGATAAATACATAGACAATAGAATCTGTTCTGGAGAATATGTTGTACTTAGTAGAGAGTATAGTAATTTGATTGAACTTAAAAATTATGTCTGTAAGAATCTCCTAAAATACAGTTCTAAGAATTTTAAGGAAGAAAAATATTTAATTTCTGAAATTAATGGAGAGATACAGTATCATAAGACTATAAAGAATCTAATTGATTCTATAAAATGTTCATGTAAATCTACTATAAGTTCACATCTAGATGCCACTAAGGATAATCCATACATTCCAAAGAATACAAATATTAAAATTTATTTCAGTAAAGATTACATAGAATACACAGCCGTTCCGATTGAGAAATCATCGGAATTATCATTGGGCAATATCGGTGAAAGTCCTACTAATGAGGATAACACCGAGATAAACTCTGGGATTACGAAAGGCTCAGAGTCATCGTAGAGCGTAGAGGTTGAATAAATATAATACCTCCAAGAGTGTCCAACACCCTAGTAGATAATGCTAAGGGTGAAAATGTACGCCGAGCTTACTAGTAATAGTAAGAAGTTAGGATAAAAAGCCTAACGATAACAAAACTGTTAAGAAATCTAACAATTCTACAAGTGTTATTACAATTGATGAAAATGGGTTAGATGATGTTTTAGCTGGAAGGGAACCTAGGCCTTATGTTAAACATATTAAGGACTTTACATTTAGATATTAATATATGATAAACGAGAAAATGAACGAACTTCTCATTCTACTTTCACTCTTAAATACGATTACTGAAGAGGATATTGAATATGATGGAGAAACTAGAATGATTAAAGGAAATGATGAAACTTATTACAACGTAGATAAAATGCAAGAAAGAGTAGAAATCTTAGTTGAGGAGTTTATGAAGCCGTATGCAATTTGATTCCACCTCGAAAGAGGTTTAACTTATATGCAGTTATAAGATTAGTATTTTTTAATATTAACCTATAAACTGCTTGAAAAATTTAACTTTAACACTAGAAGAGGAAATCTCTATACTCGATAAATATAGAATAACTCCAAATGAGCTGATGTTTATCAGAACTTTACTGTTGCTTCAGGATGAAGAGGACGAAGATATATTCAAATCATACATAGAAGCATTATACAGATGTGGAGTGAAAACTAGGGAGGTTATTCTATCTTTACAGAGTAAAGGAATTATTCTAAAGAGTTTTCATTGCCCAAAGGAAGGAGAAGCTTTTGATCCATATTCTATACCATTCAATAAGAACTTTATAAAGAATCTTTATAGATGTTCTTTCGAAATGGGAAAGGAATTGTTTGAAGCATATCCTCAATTTGGAATTATAGGAACCTCCACGGTTCCGTTAAGAACTGTAGCTAAAAAGTTTGACTCATTAGAAGAAGCTTATTTTAGATATGGTAAAAGTATTAAGTGGAATGAAGAAAAACATAATCAAATTATTAAATTAGTTAGATGGGCGAAAGATAATAATATTATTAACTGTAGTCTAGCTAGCTTTATTATTAATCAGGGATGGATTGATCTAGAAGCCCTTAAGAAGGGAGATGGCGCTAATGTTAATTTTGATGCAATTAAGTTAGTATGATAACTGGTAGAGAAGAGTTCTTTAACCTAGTTCGTGAGGGACGAGAGGGTAAGAATATTGGTTTATCTGTAGGTTCTAAGAGATTAGAAAGCTTTATAGATGGCTATTTACCAGGAACTAGCTACTTGATAGGTGCTGCGTCTGGCGTAGGTAAATCAACCTATGCTCTGTGGACATTTGTATATCAGCCACTTATTCACTTTCTTGATGGAGAGTGCCCTGAGAGAGATCCAAGATGGCTTCTCTTTAGTTTAGAGATGACTAGAAGTCAAGTATATGCAAAACTAGTATCCATGTATATTATGGATAAATTTGGAGTAGAACTCAGATATAAGGAGATGTTCTCTAGAGGTAAAGATTGTATTCTATCTGACGATAGATATGAACTTCTGAAGAAAGCTTCTGAATTTATGGATATACTTGATGAAAGACTAACCTTTTATGAGGGGAGTCTGACTGAGGTAGTGTATCTTAAGGAAGTTGAAAAAGAACTCAGAAAGTATGGAAAATTTACAGAGGATGGGTATATCCCTAATAATCCTCAACAGATACTTGGAGTTCTTGTGGATCACTTTACTCTCGTTAAAGCAACTTCTGGAAGATCTAAGAAAGAGGAGATAGATGCAATTTCTAGAGACTCTGTAATGCTTAGAAATAAAACTAAGATTATGAGTCCTATTCATATTGCTCAGTTTAATAGAGATTCTAATAATCAAGAAAGAATGAAGCAAGGGTTGCAAGATCCTTCCTCTAATGATTTCAAGGATAGTGGTGCTCTCTATGAGGATAGTCAAGTAGTTCTTGCACTATTTAGTCCTCATAAATATAAGCTCTCATCTTATAGGAAGTATGATATTAAGACATTGGAACAATGTTTCATAGGTCTATTCCTTTTAAAGAGTAGATTTGGTACTTCCGACATAATGGTTCCTCTAGGTTATTATGGTGATAGTTCTCACTATATAGAATTACCTAAACCTGATGAAATATTTGATTATGAAAAATATAAAAGTCCAGAATGGGCTTTGGAAGAGCAGCAAGATAACATAAAGATAGAAGATGATAATAAAATTATTCAAAAATCTAAATTTACGTTATAATGGCTGAATTAATAGCAATCGTCGGTGAAAGTGGAAGTGGTAAAACTTCAAGTGTTAGAAATCTTGATCCAGCAAAGACCTTTATCATATCAACAACTGGTAAACGTCCTGGAATTAAAGGAGCTAACAGGAAATATCCTTCTTTCACTATTCAAGATGGAAAAGTTTCTGGCAATTTCTTTGTCTCTGCAAATGTTGATCAAATCGGTAAGGTATTACAGATTATCGACAAGAAAATGCTGCACATTACAACTGTCGTCATAGACGATTTCCAGTATGTGATGGGCTTTGAGGCAATGGATAGAGCTAAGGAGAAGAGCTATGATAAATTTACTGATATGGCACAGCATGCATATCAGGTGTTGAAGTCTGCAATGAATATGCGTGATGACTTAAACGTCGTAGTCTCTACTCATAGTGAAAATATGGGTGATAGGTTGACTCCTTATTACAAGATGAAGACTCTCGGAAAGATGTTGGATTCTGTGATTACTCTGGAAGGTTTGTTTACTTATGTGTTCTTCACTACTATACAGCGTGATGAGGACAATAAGCCTTCATATAAGTTTATCACTAACTCTGATGGTACCTGTACTGCTAAATCTCCAATGGGATTATTTAACGATATTTATATCGATAATGATCTTGATTATGTAGTAAAGCGTATTAAGGAATATAATGAGGAAGACTAATGCCTACTATAAAAGAAACTTTTATTCTGAGTCTGACCTATGAAATGTCGGTAGACACAGAAACTGGCGAAGTGTTAGAAACTAAGCTTATTGACAGGAGTGTCAATAAGCCAGTTAAAGCAATGAAAGCAACTGCAAATGAGGCAGTGCAAGATGATGACAAAGAGCCAAAACTTTATTTGGAAGATAACAAGTGCAGACTTAACTCTAAGGCCATATCCCTTATGGGGATTAGCCCAGGAGATAAGTTAGACATCAAGTATGATGAGGGAAAGAATGGTTCAGTTCCTATTATTGGGACTGATGAGGCTTTTGGTACGAAGGGAGGTAATAAACTGACTAAGTCAAATACCATAGCCTGTAGAGGTAGCAAGAATGAAGAACTTTCTAAATATGGAAGGGAGTTTGTCCTAGCTACACACCCATCGAAAGCCGGATTATTTGTACTTACTTCTGAAGAGGTGGCTGTAGATCAGTTAGTTGGAGATGACAATGTTAATATTGATACTCCAGAAGGGATAGATCTTAATTTAGAAGGATTAGTAGATGACAAAGATGCAAATGTAAGTTCTATAGATACAAACTTCTTTAAACTTTAATTTGTAATATTATGTCAGAATTTAATTTTGGTAGTCTCGCAACAACACAAGCAACTTCTAATGTACAGCAGCGTCTTAAACCTTGGGGAATTTATCCTGTAAAGTTCTCAGGAGCTCGCAAGGAAACTATTAAGGGTAAGAAAGACCCTAATGCAGTTTATGAAATTCTTAAGGTCCGTTTTGACGGAGCTGATGGATATTATGAAGAGTCTATCTTTTATCCTAAGGATGGAGATGAAAAACGTCCTACTTATACAAGTAAAGAGGGTCATGAATATCAGGGAGCATCTTCTTTTGATAGAACAATGACCTTTATTGCACAGGTAGCAGAGGTTCTCAATCCAGAAGGATTCAAAAAGATGCAGGCAGCTAGTGCTAAGTTTAGATCTTTTGATGATGTAGTTACTGCATTTATAAAGATCACTGACGGCGCCAAAGGTAAAGAAACTAATCTCAAACTTGTAGGAAGAACACAAAACGGAAATGTTGTAGCAGGTCTTCCTAAGTTTGTTGCAATAAATAAGAATGGAGAGAAGTTTACCTGTGATAATTTCGTGGGCGATAAACTTTTCTTCTCTGCTTATGAGGAGTCTAAAAAGGCAGAATATCTGAATGCTAAACCAACTAATATGGACAGTGGTGAAAATTCTACTATTGCCAAGGAAGTTGATGGCAAATCGGCAGGTTCTGAAGATATAGACTTCGAATCATTGCTTTAATAAGAATTGAGGGGTATCTACTGTGATAGTAGGTATCTCTATTTTGGTTTTTACTAGAAATTTAGTATTTTTGTGTTCTAAACACAATTATTATGGACTTCTCGTTTCAACCAAAAATTACTAAAAAATTAATTTTATCTAGGTTCTCTGAGGAGCAACTTATGGAATACTACTTACACATTCCAGTTAAGAAGGGGCTATTTCGTTCTCCTCTAAGGAGAGATAAGCAGCCAACTTGTAGTTTCTATAGGAATAAATCTGGAACATTAATATTTAAGGATTTTGCAACTGGACAGCATTTAAATGTATTTGATGTGGTCCAATCTATCTTTAGATGTGACTATTTCGAGTCACTTAGAATAATTGCTAATGACTTTGGAATTGTTCAAGATAATACTCTACATAAGAATCCAGGTAAGATTAATTTAAATCCTATTAAGATTAAAGATAAAGAGATATCAAAGATTCAAATTGAGGTGCAGGAATTTACAGACAGTGAACTTAAATGGTGGGGAAAATATGGAATCTCCAAGGACATCTTAAAGCGCTTTGATGTATATTCATGTAAGCATGTCTTTCTAAATGATCAATTATTTGCTAAATCACAGCAGCACTGCCCTATATTCGGGTATTATGGCAAGAAGTATCAGGGTCTTGAGCTATGGAGGTGCTATTTTCCAAAGAGAACTTCTTTTAGGTTTATAACGAATTGGCCTAGTAAGAAGATTCAGGGCTATGACCAGCTGCCAAAGAAAGGAAAGCTACTAGTGATTACTAAATCAATGAAGGATAGCATGTGTCTCTACTCCTGTGGAATAACTGCATGTGCCCCGAATAGTGAAAATCTATTTATTCCTGATAAGGTTCTAGAGGACTTGAAGAATCGTTTCGAGAACATTGTAGTTCTATATGACAATGATAAACCAGGCTTATATAATATGGCTAAGATTCGGAAAGAACATCCAGAGCTTACTTACGTATTTATCCCTAAGAAGTATGGAAGTAAGGATATATCAGATTTTTATAAAGATCACGGAAGAAAGGAAACACTCAATTTAATAAAAACATTTATATTATGGTTAAAAGAACATAGACAGAATTAGACACATCTGTAAGGGCAACTTTCAAGGATGGAACTTCTAAAGACTTTACATCTATAGAGGAGGCTAGTGATAGTACAGGAATATCTGTTGCAGCTATTAAGATTAGGTGTAATAAGCCTGGAACTGGTGGAAAAGATAAAACCACCTTTGAATGGCTAAATGATACTACTGCTAGACACTATAGAGCCAAGAAATCCAAGAACAAAGGAGCAGGCTTAGAAGCAGAAGTTGTGAATAAACTAAAGGAGATTGGTTATGGCGGGGTATGTAGAGCTGCTGGAGAGTCTAAGAATTTAGACGCTTCTAAAGTCGATATCGCAGATATTAACCACGAACTTGAGGTTGCAATTCAGTGCAAGCACTATGCTAAATTTCCGAATTACTTTGACATAAAAGATGAGTGTACAGATCCTCGTGACTTTGTCTTAGTTTGGAAGAAATCAGCCCAAGCAGGAGAGAATAGTAAAGGAACAGTAGCTGTTCTTGATATAGACTTTTTTTATAAGTTGTTAAAAACTTACCATGAATATGGAAACAAATAATGTTCATGGTCTAAAAGACCAGGACAAGTAATGAATAAATATATAATTCCAGTATGTAATATCTCAAATTCAAAGGTATATAACCTTAGGATAATCGCAAATTCTAATGCTGATTGTCAGGACAAAATTATGGAAAAATTTGCAGACTATTCTGAATGTGATTCCTATCGTGATTTCATTGAAGATTTGAATAGTCAGGATATTCTTATTGGGGCAATAACTGATATAGAAGAATTATGAGATTACGAATAGGACTAGATATTGATGATACAGTCTGTGATTTTATAAATCCTTATTTGAAGCGCTTTGGTACTCCTCATAAGGATAGTGAGATCACTAGAAATGTAAACAGGATCCTTATAAAGGATAGAGAATTTTGGTTAAATCTTCCGGTTATCAACCGTCCAGACTTTATGCCTACTTTGTACTGTACCAAGAGAGTGCATTCTAAAGCTTGGTCTAAGAAGTTTTTGGAATTGAATGATTTACCAATAGCTCCTATATATCAGGTTTACTGTCAGGTATCTAGTAAAGCACCCAGGATTAAAGGTAGGGTTGATGTTTTCGTTGATGATAGTATCTCAAATTTCATAGACCTTAACTTGCACGGGATACCCTGTTTACTAATGGATGCTAAGCACAATAGAAAGTGGGGTCCAGTTGGAAGGATCTTTAGTCTTAGAGAAGAGGAAATAGAGGATTGTTATAATCTATTCTTAGATACGCTATATCCTAACTTTAAAGATTTAGTATATGATAAGTTTGGCTGATTTAAATCAGATTCAGATTATACCTCTATTAGATACTTTAAGATTGCAGAAGATAGATGATGTAGAGTATTTTAGTGAGAAATACAACGGCTATATAAGCAATTCTAGATTGTCTCTTATAAATCCAGATCAAGACAATGATCCTAAAGCTTTCTTTGAGGGGTTGGGAAAGCATAATAAGTACAGTGATGCCTTAATTTTTGGTAGTGCTGTTCATGAACTTACTCTTCAGCCAGAGTTATTCCACATGTGTACAAGTGTAGATAGACCTACTGCCAAAGCAGGTTTTATGGCAGATGAACTCTTTAAAGAGTATAAGGAAAACCCTTCTTTAAGCTCAGAAGCTCTTATAAAAGCATCTGATAAAGTTGATTATTACAAGGGCAAATTTGATAAAGAGAAACAAGATGCCCTGCTCTCAAAGTGTTCAGACTATTGGGAAAGTAGAAAGAAATATGAATCTTCTCCTTTAAATAGCACTCCAATTTATTTGGATGCTAAAGGTAGAGAAAGAGTTTTACAGTGTGTAAGAGCTTTAAAGGAAAACGAGAGTATCCAGAAGCTACTTCATCCTGAAGGACTTTTGGAAGATCCTATTTCTGAGAATGAACAGGCAATTTTGCTTGACGTCAAAGTTATAGTTCCAGGATGTGATCCTTTCGTGTTAAAACTAAAGGCTAAACTTGATAACTATACTATTGACAAAGAAACTAATACTATTGTAGTTAATGATGTCAAGACTATTGGGAAAATAGTTTCAGAATTTCCTAACAATTTTAAGAGGTTTCACTATCATCGGGAGTTATCCTTGTATAGCTGGCTATTATCTCTTGTAGCTAAGAAGCATTATGGTATGGAGAATTGTACAATTCGTTCCAACTGTTTAGTTGTATCTACTATACCAAAGTATTACACTAAGGTATATGAAGTTACAAAAGCTGACTTTACAAGAGGGTGGGAAGAATTTAAAGCTCTTCTAAGACTTGTAGCCTACTATTACAATAAAGGATATAGATTCATATAATGGATATTGCCATGGATGTTATAACTACTCCCCCGTACCAGGATATGCAGCGGTTGTATAACCGTTACTACTCATTGGGATATTTAGAAACGGACATAAATGCTAAGTTTGCATTGATTTCCCTTATAGGGTATCTAACTTTTAAGCTAAAGCAAAAGAAGCCAGATGTGACAGCTTATCAGGTTATAAGGAAGATAGTTGAAGATAGCTTACCAGAAGACTTTGTAAAAGGAGTTGCGGTGGTTGTAGAAGACTTTTCTTATGGCTGTAAAAGTTTTCCTACATTTGGAATAAGCGACAAAGATATTCCTAATAAAATAAAGGAAATTCTGTCAACTTATGTTCCGTTTTAATTATAAGTAGGTAGATTCATTTATTTTGTGCAGATAATTTTGTTAACATTTGTTAACAATAAAATAGTCACTTTTCGTTTGCATAGGTTGAGTAATATATTATATTTGCTTTACCAAAGTCAACGAAAGAAGATGAGGTAAAATTTAGAGCTTAAGATAAACTTTACAAATTATTGTTTTGGTAATTCAATAAAGAATAATATATTTGTAATGTTAGATGAAAGATGTTGATACGAATTAATGTTTTTTGGTTTTAAATTTTTTAAATTTTATTGAATTATGACACAAATTATGAATTTTAAGAGAATGGAAGTAACTGGAGCAACTAAGGATGAAGCACTCGCAAAAGCTCCTTTTGACATTATGGGTGATGCTACACAGGCTTACAAAATCTGGAAGAAAAAGCAGGTAAACGGCGTAACTGATGCTGACAAGAAACAGTTTATGCTTGATTATCTTTCTAAGAAATCTAAGAATGTTGCTGGCGTAGGATTCTCAATCACATTGGAGTCAGCTATTGCTGATAGCCGTGAGCGTCCTTATAGTATCCACGATAAGAAAAATGAATCTGGTGCTCGTAAGTACAAGACTACTTATCAGTTGATTGATAAGGCTACTGGTTCAGTTATTGCTGAAACAAATGAAACTAAGGCTAAGGCTAAGGAAATTGCCAAGAGTTTGTATGTAGATAAAGGCTTTAAGGGCAACATTATCTGCACATATACAAAGCAGGTAGTTGACGGTGAGCCAATCGCATTTGAAGCTGAGTATACTCCTTCAAAGAGTTCTCGTGTTGGTAGTTATCTTGTATTCGGAGTTGAAAGAGGTTAATTCCATATCTAAATCCTATATTAAGGGCAGTTGTTGAGAAACGACTGCCCGTTTTTTTTTTAGCATAATAGCTTGACATAAAATTGAATAAATCAATTAAAAATAATGAAACATTCTACTGTTAGAAAATATACTGAAATATTAACCGCAGCGAAAAATAGCGGACAGAACTTACATCTTTTCTGTGAGAAAAATGGACTTAACTATAATAGTATAGTTGGAGCTATCTCTACTCTTAAGAAGCAGAATGATGTTGAAACTGATGAAGTAAAGACTTTGCTTCGTTTGTATAGTGAAGTAGTCTCTAAGAAAGGGAAGTCTTTGAAGGAAGTGATTGAGACGGATGATAGAGCAGAAACTTCCATTCTTAGAGGAGAAGATGGAAGGATTAACTTCTATAGTTATCAAATCTTTAGAAGAGACAAGGCACCTCTAACTGGTAAGCTAACTAGGGAGGAAATGAATACTATTCATAGACTCTATTCTTACTATGGAGACTCTCTAACTCAGAGAGTTATCTCAAGACATTTTGTGGACCTGTCTCTTATAGACTTTAAGAGAATCCTTCGTGCGTTTAATATCACTAAAGCATCTGCTCCATTTGCTCCTCATATGTTTGAAGAATTGAGTGAGGATGAACTTAGAGAAATTCAACTTCGTGAGAAGGAGAATAGCTTTCTCCGTAAAGCGGAAGAGGACCAAATTAAAAATACGGAAAAGCTTCTAAAGAAGTATGCCCAAGAGAATATAGAACTTAAAAGGCAGATGAAGGATCTGTCTGAATTTAAAGTAAAGCTTCCAGAAAATCTTAATCCTATTCTTTTAGAAGAGAGAAAGGAGGTAGGAAGAAGTATAAATCTTTATCTTTCTGACCTTCATTTAGGAGCTGCTTTAACCACAGGTTCCCTTTATAAGGAGAATGTTAAGTATGGTTTTGTTGAGGCTCAGAGAAGGCTCGCTGAAATTCTGGAGAGACTTCATCAATTTGGAACTTTTGATACTATCAATCTTGTGCTAATGGGAGATAATATTGACTGCGCAGGAGTATATGGTAAGACAGCAAGGCTTGATCATGACCTTCCTGAAAATATGGATGCCAGAGAGCAAGCTAACAAATTCATAGAGCTCTTGTTATGGTTTATAGGATCTCTAGTAGAGAAGGAAAATAAATTCTGTTCTCACATAAACCTATACTCAGTTCCTTGTGGTAATCATGGAGGCAACTACGAATATATGTGTAATAAAGCACTGATTGCAACAGTAAATGCTAAATTTCCAAATATAAAAACTACATTTTGGGAGGATTTCTTTGGAATATTTGAGTTTAATGACAACACCTTTATATGTTGTCATGGCAAGGATGATCAATATATGAAACGAGGTCTTCCTCTAAATCTTGATGATAAGTCCAAGATTATGCTCTATGAGTGGCTTCATGAAATGGGTATTCATAAAGATAATATTCATTTTATAAAAGGAGATTTGCATTCTAATTCTTTAAACTCTTGCAAGAGATTAGATTATAGAAATGTTTTAAGTCTCTTTGGAGCTTCCGATTATTCTAATTATAACTTTAGTAGAAATTCCTATGGTATGTCTTATGACTTATTTGTGGGAAGTAATCTTATTAGAGGAACATTTGAAAATCTTTAGAAATTAAATTATTATGGTAAAAGGAAAGAAAGTAAGAAGGGCAATAAAAAATAAATATGCCTTTGGTGTATATAAACCAAATAAGAATTGTAAGCCAGTTACCTATAATGGTACTGAATATTTATCTAAAGCACAGTGTATGGTTCTTGAAGGAATTACTCGTAAAGAGCTAGATGAATATTTAAATAGGAATTTGGGTGAGATTAACGAAGCCATTAATGCTCAAGAAGCTCGACCAGCAGATTTGGAAGAACAATTGGGACCGGAGGAAGTTCTTGACGAGGTAAACGTGGATGACCTATTTTAATTATAAGGAGAGAACAGTGTTCTCTCCTGATCTTTTTTTTAGACTGAATACAGATAAACCAGATTATGGAGATTACTTAGATAGTAGATATATTTTCACAATCAATCTGATATTTTAGTCAATGGAATTAAACCTTAATGAATTATTAAAAGGAAAAGCCACGGTTATACGTGGAAAAGAGTATTTGAGCGCGGAAGCTTATGTCACTCCATTTTTGGAAAGAATGTCCAAGTTTACTAAGGACTTTAGAATCCAAGCAAAGCTACCTGACCAGATGAGTCTTACAAGAGAAAAAGATCTCAACTCTGAGGATACTGTCTTTAATAGAGTTTGGATTCAAGCAATTCTCCCAGAGGAATTTAGCATTGATAATCATAACGAGGTTATAGGTATGGTCTATGGACTTGATACTAGGAAGCCTGTAGCTAAGATTTATAGAGGAGCTTTAAATATGGCATGTCTTAACTTATGTGTATTTAATCCATCCTTTCTAGATTTACAGGAAATAGAACCAGAGAAACCCTTAGATTTTGGATGTATTCAACCTCTTATGGAACAAACCTCTACCTTGAAGGTATGGTTAGATAAATTAAAATCTACTGAAGTACCCTATGATAATCGTCTAATTAACGAAAATCTAGGAATGTGGGTAAGAGAAACAATAGCGTGCTCCTATAATATGGGATTTGGAAAGGTAAAACTTGCTAGCAATACTGCTATTGATGCATATAAACTTCTTTATGAGAAAGAAGATTCCCCTTATTTTGTAGGAGAGGGAGAAAGTACATCTATGTTTAATGTGTATAATGCATTTACAGAACTTATAAGTAATGCAGACACAAGGGATATAGTAAATAAAGTTGAGAAGACCTTGCTCCTTAGAAATATTCTACATTTATCTTAAGATTTTAAAATTTCAATAACTTTTATTATATTTACTAAATATTAATCTAAGTAAATCATGTATAGAGTTACAAAACGCGAAGGAAATTTAGAGTCTTTTGATATTAGCAGAATAGAAAGTGCTATACGTAAGGCTTTCATGTCTTGTGAGACAGAAGTTAGTGAAGATGTTATTAAGAATATTGCAAAAGCAGTTAATATCTGGGATACAATCAGTATAGAGGATATTCAAGATCAAATAATTGAACTCCTCGGAGATTATGATTATCCTGATGTAGCTGCTGCTTATAGATCTTATAAGGATAAGCAATCAAGAGCTAGAATGCTTTGGCGGAAAATTCATTATATGGACGAATATATAGATAGTAATGAAAATGCTGCTACTATGTCCAACACTGATGGAAATGCAAATACTTCTGCCAAGAATGTTGCAACTCTTGAACCAGAGGTATTTAAGGATGACTTTAGAACTATACAGAGGTATAGGATGAAGAGGAAGCTTAAGCAGATGTATCCAGAGGTTGCATATGATTATGAGAGAGATATAGAAGGACATGAAATTTATATTCATGATGAGGCTTCAACTCCAACTCTAAAACAATATTGTATGGCTGTATCCTTATATCCTCTAATGTTGGAAGGATGCGGGGTCCTGGATAAAACTACTCCATCAGAACCAAATGACTTGCAGTCCTTCAGTGGGCAATTAGTAAATTCTATATTTACTCTATCTGCTCAATGTAAGGGAGCCGTAGCAGTTGGTTCGTATTTCATTGCCTTAAATTACTATATCGTTGCTGAATATGGAGAAAAGTGGTATGAACATTTAGATGATGTAGTTACATCTAGCAACTGCAAAAAGTCTAGAACTATGAGAAATATGATTGAAAAAGCATTCAAGCAATTTGTTTGTGGAATCAATCAGCCTGCAGGTAATAGAGGTTATCAAAGCCCATTTACCAATATCTCATATTATGACCGTACTTACTTCTCATCATTGTTTGGAACCTTCTACTATCCAGATGGTACTCAACCTGAATGGGAAGCAGTTGATGCTTTGCAGAGATTGTTTATGAATTGGTTTAATCAGTGGAGATTAAGACAACTTGTAGCATTCCCAGTAGAAACTATGGCTATGGTATATGATCCAAAAACAGGGGATATCATAGATAAGGATTACAAGGATTTAACTGCTGAGATGTATGCTAAGGGTCATTCCTTCTTCACTTATATATCTGATAGCGCAGATAGTCTTGCTTCATGCTGCAGACTTAGAAATGAGCTAGCTGAAAATACCTTCAGTCCTACGTCTGGTATGACTGGAATCAAGACCGGAAGTGCCAATGTTATTACTTTGAATGTAAACAGAATTATTCAAAACTACTTTGGACCTTGTAAGCATGAGGAGGTAGTGGAGAAAGAGCTCTGGAATGATTCTGTGCATAGGTCAGAATTTGTAAGGTATCTTACTTCAATCTTAGAGAGAGTTTATAAGTATCATATTGCTTACAAGACTATGCTTTATGAGTGGGAAAGTAAAGGTGCTTATGCCTCTTCTAATGGAGGATTTATTAATATAAAGGACTTGTATAGTACAATTGGTATAAATGGCCTAAATGAGGCTGCCAGATTCTTGGGTTTAGAAGTCTCTAACAATCCAGAATATATTCAATTTCTACAATTAGTCCTTGGAACCATCAAGGAACAGAACAAGAAACATTCTATTCACGATAAGAAGAGACCTTTCTTATTTAATAGTGAATGTGTTCCTGCTGAGTCTTTAGGAGGTAAGAATTATCGCTGGGATAAATCCGACGGATATTGGGTTCCCGAAGATGAGAATCTTTATAATTCCTATTTCTATAACGCTCACGATAATACATCTGTTCTTGACAAGTTTATATTACATGGAAGGCAAACTGCCTCTTATTGCGATGGAGGTTCTGCACTTCACTGCAATCTACAAGACCATTTAAGCAAGGAACAATATCTTAAGCTTATTGATTTTGCAGTAAGTCAGGGAACCAATTACTTCACTTTTAACATTCCAAATAGTCAGTGTGATGATTGTCACTTCATTACTAAGCGTCCTATAAAGGTATGTCCGAAATGTGGAAGCTCTCATATTACTCAATATACAAGAATTATTGGTTATTTAAGACCGATTACAGCCTTTGGTTCTGATAGGAAAATAGAGGCTGGAAAAAGAACTTACAGTACGTTATAATGGAAAGAAAGAATCTTAAGTCCGTTTTGGATGATTTAAATAAGTATAGTTATGTAGCTAAAAAGGGTGATTACATAGCTGTAACTGAGTGGGCTAACGGGGAAGGATGGGACATAGACCTTAACGGTACTCCTATCAAACTCCATGACACCGAGCTTGCTGCAATTAATTATTTAACTCAGGTATTAATGTATGAAAAATGAAATTTTAGTGATTCCAGATGTTCATGGGCGTGACTTCTGGAAAGAACCTTGCAGAGAATGGGAGGGGAAGGTAGTCTTCTTAGGAGATTACCATGACCCATACCCTCAGCAGGTGAGTAAAAATAATTCCTTGGAAAATTTAAAAGTCCTTGTAAATTTCTATGAGAATAACAAGTCCAGAGTGATCTGCCTTTTAGGAAACCATGATGGTAACTACCTTATAAAGGATGGGTTTGCTGATAGAGTTGATTATAACAATTACAATGAAGTTACTTCCCTTCTAAAGAAGCTAGATCTTAAGGTTGCTTATCATATTAATGACATTCTATTTAGCCATGCTGGAGTTCTTCCTAAGTGGTTAAAGGTTAATAATCTCTCTATAGAGGATATTCCGAACCTAAAATTTGATCATAAAGCCTTAACTGATATATCTCCTTGGAGGGGAGGATTTTCGGAAGTTGGAGGAATCCTTTGGGGAGACGTTAGAGAGTATGCATCAGAGGATCATATACCTAACCTCTATCAAGTCTTTGGACATACTCAAATGAATAAAGAAATAATTCAACCTGACTTTGCTTGTCTGGACTGTAGGAAGTGTTTCATTATGAACTTAGATTCTAAGGAAATAAGAGAATATTAAATGTGAGTGTATGCTTAAATACGTTAATTATGAGGTAGTATTCGCAGAAGTCCCAGATGAGATTTCTCTAGCAATAAACATTTCTAATTGTCCTTGTAAATGTCCTGGTTGTCATTCCCCTTATTTAGCAGAGGATATTGGTGAAAGGCTTAGATATGATAACCTAATCTCTCTTATACATAAGAATAAAGGTATCACTTGCGTAGCATTTATGGGAGGAGATGCTGACCCTTTATCAGTAAATGTCTATGCAAGTATAATTAAAGAGCAGTTCCCAAGCCTTAAAGTAGCTTGGTATAGTGGCAGACAAGAACTCAGTAAGGATATTGAACTTAGTAATTTTGATTTTATCAAGATTGGACCATATGTTGAGCAATTTGGCCCTCTAAACAATCCTAATACTAATCAGATTATGTATAAGGTAGTTCATGAAGGTAGTAAAAACGAGCTGCTTAACATTACAAATAAATTTTGGAAAGAATCATGAAGATATGGGCAATTATTTTAATCATACTTAGCTTAAGTAAGCTGTGTGTAATAGGAAGTCAGGAGAAACATGAGCTTGCACAAGATCTATTTTATCAATTAAGAGATAATTTAGAGGAGTTTCAAAAGAAAGCTATGTTTGTTCTGATTATTGACAGTATCATTGGATTAATCTGTGGTGCTGCTATATTGTTTATTTTATGACAGACATTATTGTTGTTTACAATGACAAGAGTCAGCTTGATAGAATCGGAGATACTTCTAAGTATACTCCGATTTTTCATTTTGTCGATTCTTTAGCTAAGAAGGGTAAAAAGGAAGCATGGAGGATTAAATCCTACTACGGAGCCAAATTAGATCCATTTGCAGTTATATTAGATAATGAAAAGCCAATTAAAGCTTTTTACACAGAAGCGGAAGATGTAATTGATTCTCTTATTAAATACTTAAACAATAATGGAAAATAAAATAGTAGTAAACGTAATTAACAAGTCTAACAACCCTCTTCCTAAGTACGAAACAACGGATGCTGCTGGTTTTGACATTAGAGTTGATTTAAGTTGTGTTACCCCAGACACTCCTATTAAGGGTTTCGGAGATGCCGAGGTTATTTGGTCTGGTAAAGGACATACAGTTCCGATGATTCGAATTGCCCCAAGGTCTAGAGCTTTACTTCCTACTGGTATATTTACTGCTATTCCTAAAGGATGGCAGGTAAGTTTCCGTCCAAGAAGTGGTATGGCTATAAAGAAAGGTTTAACGCTTATAAATACTCCATCTACTATAGATGCGGATTACCGTGGAGAATGGCGTCTCCCAGTGATTAATCTTGGTCTGGAGGATGTATACATTGAGGATGGGGAGCGTATTTGTCAAGGTATTCTAGAGCCTGTTTACCACATTGAGTGGAATGAAGTAACATCTTTAGATGAAACTGAGAGAGGAGATGGAGGTTTTAATTCAACTGGATCAAAATAAGCTATGGGACTCGATATATTTCTTACTAAAAAGAAACGTTCAGAAATTGGTTACTTTAGAAAAGTTAATTTTCTAGTAAGATTCTTTGAGAAGAAGGGGTTTGATGTTCCAAATCAGACTCCTCTGGCAATCAAGAGAGAAGATGCAGAAGAATTACTTTCTAAGTGCGAGGAAGTTTTGAAGGACCACTCAAAAGGTCCAGAATTGCTTCCTACTATGTCTGGATTCTTCTTTGGAAGTACAGACTATAATGATTACTACTATAATGACGTAAAAGTAGTTAGGGACTACGTTAAAGACAAGTTACTTCCTGAGTTCGATACTCTAGAAGAAGGAGAAGACATATACTTTGAAACTTGGTATTAAATGAAAGGATTTATTAAAACAGAAGCAATAGAGGGATGGTTAGATAAAGGAAATGGTATAACGACCGTATACCTACGTAGTGGTATCGCAATTAATATTCCAACTATTGATTTTATGACTGGATGGAATAGTAATAAGGAAATTGCCGAAACCATAACAAAAGATCAAATGATTTGTATTGGTGGTTTAAATAAAAATAGTTGAAATGATAACTAAGGAAGAATTTATTGATCTTATTTTGAAACAACAGAAGTGGTCTAATAGAGTTGATGAAGTCTCAGAAGCTCTTAATGTACCTACACTCTTTGAGAGTGATTGGGTAGAGTATGCAGCTATACTTTTTGATAAAACCTTAGATTTCTTATTTAATGAGGATGGAGTAGATGACATATACTGGTGGATGTATGAAAAATCTGGAAATTCAGAATTTAAGATGTGGGATGAAAATGGAAAGGAAATCCCCACAGATACAGTAGAGGATCTTTGGAATTTAGTTAAGGACAATCAAAAATGATTAAGTATCTCCTTGGTAAAGCATCAACTGGAAAGTTTCGTTTCGCAGTAGTTGAATGCGATGAAGAATGGCATGAACCTGAACATGGCTACGTAATACAGCGTAGCTATGGTCAGGTAGGCGGTAAGACCACACTATCGCCTAAGATTATTGTAGATAGAACTAAACAGAAAAGAACTTGGAAGGAGCAATATACTCTTCAATTCAATTCTGAAACCAAAAAGTTCCTAGACAAGGGATATGTTGAAGTAGAAAAACATCCTAAGGAATATACCCTTGATGAGCTTCAATCAATTTTCGGAGATGTTAAGACTAATCAATATGGAGTAATTAAACCCCAACTTGCTAAACAAGCAGATAAGGTCACTAATCCTAAAATATTTGATAAGGAATGGCTTATAAGTAGAAAACTTGACGGTGTAAAAGCCTTATTCTATTATAAGGATGGAGAAATTCATACTGCAAGTAGAGGAGGAGAGGATTATGATGCCGCTACTACTCACCTACGTGAAGATCCAAAGCTTTTAAAGTTCTTTGAAACACATCCTACTGTAATTCTGGATGGTGAACTTTTTGTTAGAGGTAAAACTCTTCAACAAATAAGTGGAGCTGCCAGAATGGAGAAAAATGCATATGATTGTGACTGGTTACAATATTGGATTTATGATTGTTATGATACAGATAATCCTGATATAGTAGCTTCAGTTAGATATAAATTTCTTATAGAGATATGTGAATATTATGATATTCCTATGTATCTATCTATTAAAGATGATGAACATAATGTTCCAATTCGTCTTTTATTGCATGAATATGTTTCAGGTTGGAATAATATGAAGGCTCTTCATGATAAATGGGTAGCTGAAGGATTTGAAGGTGCTGTAATTACTGATCCTTCCAAACCTTATAAACCAGGTTCTAGATGTAATAATCTTATAAAGATTAAGCAATATAAGTCTGAGGATTTTATGGTCATTGGATATAAGCTTGGTCTTAGGGGTTCAGAAGACATGACCTTTACATGTGCACTAGAAGATGGAAGAACATTTGAAGCTATGCCGGTTGGCGACAGGGCTACCAAAGCTAAATATGTTAAGAACTTTGATAATAAGTATAGAGGGCATAAAGCTGAGTGTACTTTCTTTAACTATTCAGATGATGGCATCCCAACTCAACCAAAATTAAGAATATTTAGATTCGACTTAGAAGATTAATTATGGATAAATGTACTATTGAAAACTTCAAGCTGTTAGCTATTCCAGGAGCTACTCTTGGAGTTTTATTGTGGATAATTATGATGGCTTTATATCCATCTATTCTGTTTTAACACTTGGAGAAGCTTTAGTACTTATAACACTTGATAAACTGTATGAAGAAAGATAATTTAGGGGATAGAATGAAAGAGAACTACGAGAATAGAGCTAAGACTCAACTCCTTCGTAGAACTCCAGTAATTATAAGATTAGACGGAAAAGCTTTTCATACCTTTACAAGGGGTTTTAAGAAACCTTTTGATGATATTCTTATTGAAGCTATGCAGCAAACTATGTTAACTTTATGTAAAGAGATTCAGGGTTGTGTACTAGGATATACACAATCTGATGAAATTACATTGGTTTTAACTGACTATAAGAACTTAGAAACTGCTGCCTGGTTTGACTATGATATTCAAAAAGTATGTAGTGTTTCCGCATCAATAGCTACTCTTGCTTTCAATAGATCCTTTGCTAAACAATGTGCACTGTATGCACCTAGTCACTCTACTGACATAAATAATGCTCATATCAATTCTATTTACAATGGAGCTTTGTTTGATTCAAGATGCTTTAATATACCTAAAGAAGAAGTGACTAATTGTATCTTATGGCGACAGCAAGATGCAATTAGAAACAGTATAAATTCTGTGGGACAAGCTAACTTTTCCCATAAAGAATTACAAGGACTCTCTACAGATCAAATTCTGGGAAAACTCCTTGAGGAGAAGCAAATAGATTGGAATAAGTTACCAGTACACTTACAGAGAGGAAGTTGCTGCATTAAGAGAGAAGTAGATGGAGTATATTCATGGTTTATTGATACTGAAATCCCTATCTTTAAGGGAGAAAGTAGAAATTATATTGAAAATTTGTTATGAAATTTAAAGGAACTATAATAATTACAGACCCTTGTTATATTGTTAAAAAGTGTACTGAAGATATGCAGGATGATTGGACAAGATGCGATTGTGGATATAATATGGAGGTTTTAGGTATTCACAATTATATTACAGAGAGTACTATTTATGGAGATTGGAGTTGCACTACATATGAGATTACCGAAGACCCTTATAAGGTAATTAATAACTTTATAGAAGCTCAGGAAAAAGGAGAAGATTATGGAATCCATTGCTCTGAACTTGGTAACTTCTGCGCAGACGCCGGACTAGTTTCCGTTTTTAATCTAGATGAAGTAAGAAAATATAATCCAGATATAGATGAATGGATTGCATCTCACGATTTGTGTGTAACTACTATACCTGACTTTGATGGAGAAGTAAATTACTACGTTGACAAGCAAGGCTCTGCTCACATAGTGGGAGTTGGTAATATTAATTTCTTTACGGATCAAACTGGGCTATGAGAATACCTGAAAAATTTACGATCAATAGTCAAGAAATAACTATTGAACTAGTGGATACACTTCCTGATCAAAATTTCGGAGAGTATTGTTGTATAACTGATAAAATCAAATTAGCAACAAATGTCAAAGATGATAACGGAACAGTAATTTCTTTAAAAGAAGAACAAATAGAAAATACTTTCTGGCATGAACTACTTCATGCTTTCCAATGGCATTCTAAAGGTGATTATTCCGAAGAAGAATCAAATACCTATGCTGGATATTTAGTAGAATTTTTTAAATCTAGTGGATTAATAATTAAATAAGATGGAATTAATTAAAAGTAAAAGAGCAAGTGAGAATTATCTTTCTAAGATTGTAAACATTACAAATTTCAGAAAGCACAATGATCCAGAGGTAACACGACTCAAGTGTTGTACTATTGATGGATTTAACATTATTACAGGAATAGATGCACAACCAGGCTTGTATGTCTATTTTCCAGCCTTATCCTGTATCAATGGAGATTTTCTAAGATTTGCTAATCTCTATAGACACAAAGAGTTAAATAATGATCCAGAACAATCTGGAATGTTTGACGATAATGGACGAGTAAAGGCAATTAAGCTTAGAGGCGAACTATCTGAAGGATTTATCTTACCAATAGTTGTACTTCAGAATTATATTGTATCTGTAACAAATCATGAAATCAATGAAATCAAAGAAGGTATTGAGTTCGACGCAGTGTCACACGGCGGCAAAGAGTTCTGGATTAGTAAGAAATATGTCGCAAAGAGACAAACCTCACAGGGCGGTAGCACTGGTAGGATCTCCAAGAAGGTCCCAAAGGGACTTGACAAGGTCATTGACACCCAATTTAGATTCCATTACGACACAACTCTTATTAAGAAATGTCCTTATGTAATTACTCCAGATGCATGGATTCAACTCTCTTATAAAATCCATGGAACTTCTGGAATTTCTGCATACGTGCTTTGTAATCAGGAACTAACTTGGAGGCAGAAGATTGCTAAGTGGCTTACTGGTGAAGAATTTAATAAGTATGATTACTTGTATGCATCTAGGACGGTAATTAAGAATAGAATCTATAATCCTGGTGTACGGGAAGGTTTCTATGGCGTTGATGTTTGGGCTGAGGCTGACAAGATTGTTCGTCCGTGTCTTGCTAAGGGTCAGACTGCATATTATGAAATAGTAGGCTATCTCCCTAATGGAGGATTTATTCAGAAGAAGTACGACTATGGGTGTGTTCCTCCTAATGAAGGAGAAACATATACTCCTGAGAAACACTTTAAGGTTCGTATTTATAGAGTTACCTATACTAATGTAGATGGTAAAGTATTTGAATATACTCCTCGTCAAGTTCAGCAGTGGTGTGCACAAGTAGGCCTTACTCCAGTTGAGGAATGCTATTTTGGACAAGCAAAGAATCTATACCCTGACTTGGATATTGCAAATCATTGGAATGAGAACTTCCTAGAAAGATTAGCAAATGATCCTAAGTTCTATATGGAGAAAGATTCTCCACACTGTAGAAATAAGGTTCCACACGAGGGACTTGTAATTAAGTTAGAGGACGGACTTAGCCATGCCTTTAAGCTTAAGTGCTTTAGATTCTTAAATAAAGAACAAGAGTTATTGGATAAAGGTGAAACTAATATTGAGGATGAAGCATGAAAAGTAATTTATTACACATTTGTTTTGTACTAGACGAGAGTGGATCTATGTACAATTCTATTGATGATGTTATTGAAGGTTTTCAGAAACTCATTGATGAACAAAAAAAGGAAAAGAATGGAGAATGTATTATTTCTCTATATAGGTTCTCAAATACAGTTAAGAAGGATTATATAGGCAAGCCAGTAGATGAAGTTCCTAGACTTACCTATTCTCCTTGGGGCTGTACAGCTATGAACGATGGTGTAGGAACCGCTATAGATGAGATAGGTAAATGGCTCTCTGATATGGATGAGTCTGAGCGTCCTTCTAAGAACATAATAGTAATCATGACTGATGGTAAGGAAAATGCTTCTAAGGAATATGATTTTGATGTTGTTAAGAAGAAAATTAAACACCAGGAAGAGAAGTACAGCTGGACTTTCGTCTATATGGGAACTAACCTCCAAGATCTCAGGGATGCTAACAGACTTGGTATCAAAATGAGATCTGTATCTGACTCTAGAAATATTACAGCTAACTATTCTTATATTGACACTTATACTAAGACATTAAGAAATGATAGTACTGCAGCTTCAGTAGCTGTAGCTGATGCGCTCCTGGCTAGACAACTTCGCGAAGATACTACTAGGTATCAAGTAAAAAATAATATTACTCTTTAATGAAGAGTTTTAAAATCACTCAATCTATAACAGATAGAAAGGATGCATCCTTGGGAATTTATTTCAAGGATGTATCCAAACTATCTATGATTACTCCAGAAAAAGAGGTAGAGCTTACTAAGAGAATAAAACTTGGAGATAAGGCTGCTGCTAATGAATTAGTAACTGCTAATCTAAGATTTGTGATTTCTGTTGCAAAACAATATCAGAATAAAGGTCTTGACTTAGTTGATCTCATTCAGGAAGGAAATATTGGAATGCTTGAGGCTGCTTATAAGTTTGATGAAACTAGAGGATATAGATTTATTTCTTATGCCGTTTGGTGGATACGTCAATCTATTATGAGAGCTATATCAGAACAGTGTAGAACTGTTAGAGTTCCTATGAGTCAGGTAGTTAATATGAGTAAGATAAATAAAATGTCTGAGAGGTTTGAGCAGAAGAATGGTAGAGCTCCTTCTATGGATGAAATAGAGGAAGAGACTAATCTTAATAGAAAGAAGATAAACATGTCTTTAGCCTCAACTTACAGGTCTGTTTCTTTAGAAAGTCCTTTACGGGATGAAGATGTAAGTTGTTTGCTGGATGTACTTCCAAATGATAACTCAGAATCTACAGATACAACTGCTTTAAAGAGTGATTTAATCATTGAAATAGAACGAATTTTATCTAAACTCTCTTATAGAGAGCAGGATGTTCTTAGAATGTCCTTTGGAATTGGAGTACAAGCCATGTCTAATGATGAAATAGCAAATCGATTTGGAATTGGAGGAGAGCGAATCCGCCAAATCCAGCATAGTGCTATTAATCATATTAGAAATAAATATAAAAACGAATTATCTGAATTATTATGAAACATGATTTAATTATTTTACAAGGTATTCAAGGCTCTGGAAAAACTACATGGGCAAAGAACTGGGTCAAAGAAGATCCTAAACATAGAGTAAGATTTAATCAAGATGATATAAGAAATATGTTCGGGATTTACTGGGTTCCTAGTAGAGAACCTCTTGTAAAGGCAATGCATAACAGTTTCCTTAATGAGGCAATGTTAGGGGGATATGATATTGTATTAGATAATATGAATCTTAATCAGAAGACCCTTAACGAAATTAAGGAAATAGTTGAAGAGTTTAATAAGTGGATTTCACTATCTCAAATTGATTTACACTATGACATTAAGTACCAGACCTTCTTTGATACTCCTTTAGAAGAGTGTATTGCAAGGGATTCTAAAAGAGAGAACCCTATTGGGGAGAATGTTATTAGAAACACTTATAATAAATATAAGGATGTTATAAGTGGAAACTTATAGATTGAGTATTTATCGTAAGTATACTGTCTGAGGAAAGAGAACGTTATATAATAATTCAATATCAAATGAAGATAGATAACTTTAAACAACTCCGAGAGCATTTAACCTTTCACAATTCAAATGAGTTTTACTTTCTTCAAATAATACAAAGGAAGAAAGATGGAAATGAAGGGCTACATGTAAGGAATGGATATAGACGTATACGTTCTTATTATATCTATAGTCTTGAAGAATTTGATTCTTTAGAGAGTAGAATAAAAGAATTATGTGAGAGTAATAATGCTAGAGCCTATATCAATCCAAATGTACGAAATGCTCAAGAGGTTGCACTAGAATGTATTCGCAAGTACGCTGACTTGGTAGCTGGGAACTGTGCCTTTCAGGGAAATAATATCTGGGATAGTACGTGTGGAAGTACTCGTGCCAGAGGATATAAGGCACTATGGATAGTAGATGTTGACAATCCAAATGAGTTATCCCAAGTTAAGGAATTAATATTGCAATGTAACCATTCAGAACCATTTGTAATGTATGAAGTTCCAACAGTCCACGGATACCATTTAGTATGTAGCGGCTTCAATTCTTTACAATTCAACAAAGAGATTCAAAATAGAGGTCTAGATAAAGTAGATATTCAAAAAAATAATCCTACTTTACTCTATTATAATGATCTTTCTAGTAAGCAAAAATAAGGGACTATTTAATCCAGAAAAGTATAAGTATGTAGATTTTCTTGATGCTATGAAGATTCTAGATCCCATAAGATTAGTTCAGCTTGATACTGAGACTATGGGACTAGATTGTCATACGAAAGATCTTTTAACTCTTCAGTTAGGAAATAAGGAAAATCAAGTTGTCTTTGATTGGACGACTCTCGCAGATTGGGAAAAGAGAGTTCTGAAAACCTATCTAGAATCAGATAGAATTTTTCTTGGATGGAATATTCAATTTGATTTAACCTTTCTATATGTTCAAGGAATTTATCCAAAGAATGTTATAGATGGTATGATTATAGAGAAACTTATATTCCTGGGATTCCCAGCTATTCTAGGTCTAGATCTGTATGACGGACAGTTTGGATATGAACCTGTTAGAGATGAGAGAAACAATGAAATCAAATATTGGGAACTTAGTTATTCTCTAAGGGCAGCAGCTAATAGGTGGTGTAAGATTAATATCGATAAAACTGTTCGAGGTCAAATTATTAATCAAGGTCTAACTGAGGAGGTTGTAGTATATGCTGCAGGTGATGTAATGTGGCTAGAAGACATTTACAATGCTCAGATGGAGGAAGTACAAAAACAGAATCTGGAGCGGGCAGTAAAGTTTGAGTGCGAAGCAGTAAAGTCTGTTGCCTATACCAAATATTGCGGAATCCACATGAGTCTCTCTAGGTGGAATGAAAAGATGGCTAGGGATAAGATGAATCTTAATCAAGCTGTTTCAGAACTAAACCAGTATGTAGTTAATCTGTATAACAGTAATCGTGAATTGTATAAACCTTTCGTTAAGTGGGTAGATGCTGATTTATTTGGTTTTGTCAAAGCTGGGTATACTTGTACTCTTAACTGGAGCAGTTCTAAACAAGTTATACCTCTATTCAAAATACTTGGTATAAAAACCAAGACATTTGATAAGAAAACTGGTAAAGAGAAGGATTCCATAGAGGAAAAGGTTCTATCTCCTCAAGCAGATCAGTTCCCAATTATTCCTCTTTTCTTAAAGTATCAAGGTGCTTCTAAGCTAGTTTCTACTTATGGGGAGAACTGGGTTAAAGCAGTTAATCCAAAAACTGGTAGAATACATGTAGAGATACACTCTATAGGAACTGATACTGCAAGAATGAGTAGCGGAGGTGGTGTTTATAAGCTAAACCTTCAGAATCTACCTCATGATGAGGTAACTAGATCTTGCTTTACTGCTGAAAGTGGTAATGTCTGGTTATCTACAGATTATCAGTCACAGGAAAGTAGGCTCATTGCTTCAGTTTCTAATGATAAATCTATGATTGATCTATTCGAAACTGGATGTGGTGATGTTCACAGCCTAGTTGCCTATATGTCTTATCCCAACATTATACCTAGGAGTACTAGGATTGAGGATATTAAGGAATTATATCACGAACAGAGACAAGAGGCTAAGGGAATTGAGTTCGCAGTAAATTACGGAGGAGATGCACATACTATAGCTAATAATAAGGGACTTCCTATAAAAGAGGCAGAGAAAATCTACAATGACTTTATGAGGGGTTTCCCTGGTATATATCAATATCAACAGTATTGTCGTCAAGAAGTAATGAGAAAAGGGTATATTCTTATGAATCCTATCCTAGGACATCGTGCACATATCTTTGACGGAGAATGGCAGAAGAAGATGACAGAGAAGATGCAGGATCGTGAGTTTACCAGTTATTACTGGCAGATGAAGAAGGAATCTCCTTACTGCAACACTGTACAAGAAGTTAAGCGTTTTAACAAACGTAAATCTTCCTCTGAAAAACAATCTATTAATTATCGAATACAAAATAGAGGAGCTTGTTGTACAAAATTAGCTCTTATTAAGTTCTTTAATTGGATTGTATCTAATAACTACCAAAATATTGTTAAAATATGTGCAATAGTTCACGATGAAATTAATGTGGAATGTCCTAAAGTAATGGAAAAAGAGATATCAGATGTACTTGTTAAATGTATGGTTGCTGGAGGAAAACCTTTCTGTCCTAATGTTCATTTAGGAGCAGACATTTCTGTCGGAGACCATTGGATTCATTAACATTATGAAAAAACATATTACATTATTTGAGAAAGTATTTTCGTTTGGTGATTCTCACCAAGAATTGTGGGATATTGATGATAGAAAGGAACTGTATGGAGTTTCTGATTTATCAGAGTGTCCTGAGGATGCTATAATTGGAAGGGCATTACCGAGTGGTGATGAGATTTTAGACCTAGTTAAGTTAGGCATGAATTATTCCAAAATGGGTTATGACGAAATTGAGTATGACTACTTAGAATGTCCTGAGGATGTTGATTTAGATGAGTTCATTCAAAATTATTTAAATAATGCAAACGCAAACAATAACAAATAGAATAAAGATTAATACTTCCCCAGTGCTTCAACAAACTTTGGAGAGGTATATACTAGTGGAGTGGCCAGAGATTCAAGATTTCATGGACCACCCCAGATGGAGTGAGTGTATATTTTGTGTAGAAATTGCAGGGCATCCTTGCCCTGATAATTCCTACATGGTTCCTGAATCTTTATATGAGGAGGTTAACAATGGGATGGTCAACTGAATTATTTTGTAATATATCTTATAATAGAAAAACTTTCAATTCTAAAATAGAAGTAGAAGATGAAATTTCCGACTTGGACAATCGAATAGAATCTTGCAAGAAGGTATTAAGAGATATGGCTCTAATGACAGAGCCTTCAAAGTTTGTGGACAATGATACAAATCCATACTACTTTGTAACTGGACAAGTGGAAGATAATCTAGAACTTCTAGAAGAATATATGATAGAGAGATATAAATTATCAATACTCTTGGATAGCTGGGATGATTGTCACAATAAAGAAGGATTGGCAATTTATCCTCCTGACAATGTGCACTGGAATACAGCCTATCTTCATGGCGATTTTGTCAAGAGTACTAAGTATCCAACTAATAAAGACTTACTAGGATGATTGGAATTAAAACTAAAGTAACACTGGAAAGAACTCTTTATTTAGACCTTCCAGATGATGCATCAGAAGAAGATATTTTAAAAGAAGCAAACAAAGAAGTTATTCTTCCAACTAATGCTTTATATACTGCCTCACAAGCTTTAAGAAATTTACATGTTAATATTCCCAATTTGGATTTAAATGATTGGAATGCTTCCGATGTTAACTACGAAATAATAAAATGAAACAAGTATTGTTATGACAAATTTAACTAAACAAGTTCTCATTTCTGTAGCAATCTGTAAGTATGCACAAATTGACTTAAAGGAGGGCAAATCTCTTGAGGAAGCTGCATGTAATTGCATAAACAACATAGGAGATGAATGGGAAATTGAAAATATAGCAATAACAAAAATATGAAAATAGTTAGATTTTTATTCTAACACGTGCGAACCCTGTGAAGTCCTTGATATAAATCTACAGAGAGCTAGTATTATGGCTAAGGAGTAACTTAAACGTTGGTGCGATGATTGATTTTGAAAATAAAAAAGTATTGTTCATTGACTTGGACAATACTTTAATTAAAACTATTTCTGGTAAAACATTTCCAGAAGATATTACAGATTTTAGAATACAGCTTCCTGTACTAGATAAAATAATAGAGAAGATGCCTAATCTTAATATGTTTTTCATAGTAAGTAATCAAGGAGGTTTAAATACTCTTATAGATAAACATCTTTTTAATTATAAGATATGGGCTGTAGAAGGCATATGTCATGGTTATTTTATTAATAACCTTAATAATTTTTCATATAGTGATAATTTGTATTGTTGTTCTATGGATAAGGATAATATTTATAGAAAACCTAATACTGGAATGTTAGAACAATTATATAATCAATATAAAGTAAAGTCTAAAGACGAATGTATTATGATAGGGGATGCTTCTGGTAAACCTAGAGATTTTTCAGATTCTGACAAGAAGTGCGCTGAGAATTTCGGTATTGATTATATTGACGTTAGGGACTTTATTAATGACTAAATTATACTTTTTATAGACACAGTATATTTTACAAAGTAAATGATATGGAAAGAAATATAACAATTACTCTTGAAAAAGCAGTAGAATGGTACAACAGTGGCAATGATACACTTAAAGAAGTTGCTCTTCAAGCATTTAGTAGAGACGAATTACTTTATAATTACAGAAATATCAAATCTTTAAGAGATGCTTGTGAAGTTCTTGGATTTGATTATGTTGGAATTAGAACCACTGCACTTAGTATAGCTAAAATTAGTAAATCCTCTGCTGCTATGTTTCAACTTAATATTATTAGAAAAGCTCTTAACTTGGGTCAGGATTTGCATCTCACAAAAGACCCAGAAGACTCTTACATCTATTATCCTTACAATCCATTTGTAACTAAGAGTTCTACTCACTATAAGAGTGAGATTAACTCAGGTAAAATAGAGGTAATAGGCAAGATTAAGAGTGAAGGAGAAGAATATAATGTTCTTGGTGGCAACGCTTATGCTGGTGGTTATGCTGGCTTGGGTTACTTTAGCTCTGGCAATGGTGTGGGTTATACTGATGCTACTTTCGGGTTCCTAGGTTGTGCATCTAAAGAGATTGCTGAACATTTTAGCAAATACTTCGGAATGCTCATCACAGAAGCAAAGTATGCCGACATTGTAGATTTTGAAATTATTAGGGATCACTAAGAAGTCATGTATAAACACAAAGCAGCCCTAAGAGAACTTATAAGTGAATTGGTATAAAAAAAAAAAATAGTAATCAATAAAATAATAAAAACTATGACAATGACAGAATGGGCAGAAAAAGAAATAGCTACCGCTTGTAAAAAGGAAAATCCTAATTGGGATGGCAAGAGTTTTGATTACGGGTGTAGTTGTTATCAGTCTGCACTTAAAGCATACAAATCATTAGTAGATGACGGACATAGTGGTTACAGTTTCAGTATAACAAAGAATATACTCAAGAAACTACTTGATGAAATACCTCTGTCACCTATTACAGATGATGATTTCTTTATTGATAAGGATAGGGGTGATAAGGGTGAATCTGAAGAGTATCTTAAAGCTTGCAAACTTAAGTCATCTATACAGTGTCCTCGTAGAAGTAGTCTTTTCCGAAAAGAAGATTTAGATGGAAATATTTATTATACAGATATTGACAGGTGCTATTGTGTGGATGCAGAGAACACTTCTGATATATTTTCAAGTAGTGCATCAAAGTTTATCGACAAGATATATCCAATAACAATGCCTTACACTCCATCTTCTATACCTTTTAAGGTGTATGTCAAAACTTGGTTGACGGACAAAGCCCATGGAGATTTTGATGTGCATGAAGTAATTGGTTATGTAGACCAGCAAGGAAATTGGCATAACTATAATGAATTTGTATATTTTGGTGATGATAAAGCAAAGGTTATCACTGATGATAAAGAAAAAGAAAAACTTAGAAAAGCTAGAATTGATGCAATAGAAGATAAGATAGCTGCAAGCTTGATAGATGAAATAGAATATATTTTCTTGACTGACGGTATGTATGAGCATGATAGAGAAAAGTACAATAACATAAAGGCAATTATTCATAATGTCACAAGTACATATTACTCCACTATTCGTTGTAAAGGTTATGCTCTAGTTAAGAAAGACAAACATGGTGTATGTTATCTTAACACTTATGCCAATCAACGTATTATCGTCAATGGTTCAGATAAAGATAGAACAGACTTAATTGGAAAATCTACAGATTTGAAAGATCTGATAGAAGTTGTAGACAAGGTTAAGGAAGAAATACAAACTTTGATTAAAAATCTTTAAATATGTTAGGAAGTCACAATAGTTTAACCTATTTGCCATGTCGCAAGTGGTGGATGTATTTAATTAATTGGGCAGCTAAATGTCAAAGTAAAACTCTTAATACCCAATTTCATGATGGGGCAAAGTATTTTGACTTTAGAGTAAGGTTTAAAGACGGAAAACCTGTAATAGCCCACGGTCTGATAGAGTATAAAGGGAATATAGACTATATGGTAGCAAATCTTAACTACTTTGCAGAATACTTTAAGGAAACTATATATCTCAGATTTGTGTTAGAATATAATAAAATCCCTGAGGATTTTGCCTCACAGATAGCAAGTCTTGTAGATCTTGTAAGATACTATAGGGGAAAGTATCCAAATATTACTTATACTTATATTATGAGTAAATGGAATGAACAAAAAGTTGCTACGTACTATAGTAAAGATACAGATACCCCAACTCTAATACACAAATATTCAAGTGTGCTAAAAGAAAAGAGATTTCTTTGGATTCCTTACTGGTATGCAAAGCTGCATAACAAGACATTTTTGCATAAATACACTAAAGAAGTTTCCAGTGATTCAGATGTCTTGATGCTTGATTTTGTATAACGTATTCATTCTAGACACATCTAAACACTTCTAATATGTTTGATGATAAATTTATCATGGAAATATATAGAAGTGTTTAGAATGATATTTACAGTTGTCTAACATAAATGTTCAGACAATTCATAAAATCTAAGATGATTTAAAACAGAGAATATGAACAAATATGAATTAACTACAGAAACCCTGCAATTTGCAGGACATATATTACATCGTATAAAGGCTTTAAAAGATTTTAGGTCTGTCAAAGCAGGAGAACTTGGCGGATGGATAGAAAGTGAGGAAAATCTATCTCAAGCTGATAACGCTTGGGTCTATAACAATGCAAAGGTCTTTGACAAGGCAAGAGTCTATGGCAATGCAGCAGTTAGCGATGATGCAACAGTTTGTAGCGATGCAAAAGTATATGGCAAGGCAACAGTATATGGTGAAGCGATTATCTGTGGTGCAGCAGAGGTCTATGGTAAAGTAGAGATCTTTGATAGGGTAAGGGTTTATGGCACAGCAATGGTCTATGGTGACGCTTGGGTTTTTGATGATGCATGTATCTGTGGTGAAGCAGTTGTATTTGGTGGGGCAGTGGTTTCTGGTAGTGTAAAAATTATGGGTAATGCAAAAGTCAGTAGTAATAAGGACTATATTGTCTTCAAAAACTTTTGGAGCAGTGGAAGATATTTTACTTGGACTCGCTCAAACAATAAATGGAGTGTAGGATGCTTCTATGGTACTGGTGAGGAACTAATAGAAAAAGCATATATTGATAGCAATACATCAGGTAGAGAATATGAAAGAGTCGTGAGGTATGTGGAAAGCATACTCGCAGACGAAAAGGAAAGAAGTAACTAACCATCCCTATGGGATATAAAATGAGCAATATGACATTGGATGAAGCAATAGAACATTGTAAGAAGGTAGCTAAAGAGCAAGAAAATTGTAATGTTGGTTGTTCTTTAGAACATAGGCAATTAGCTATTTGGCTTAGTGCTTTGAAAGCTATTACAGAAAATAACTATTCTACAAAAAGTAAAATGAAAAAGTATATTGGAACAAAAATTGTCAAGGCAGAGCCTATGACATTGACAGAAGCGCAGAAAGTGCTTGGTAGAGAACTAAAGACAGCAAGAGCTGAAGAAGATGGATACTTGGTAGAGTACAAAGATGGATATAAGTCTTGGTCTCCTAAGAGTGTGTTTGAGGGAGCCTATCATGAAGTAGGCTCTGTTAACTTCGGTGGTGCTATTGACTTGTTGAAGGCTGGTCTTGCAGTAAGACGCAAGGGATGGAATGGAAAGGGATTATTTATTGTAAAACAAGTTCCTGCCCACATTACAGGGGACATCATTCCTAATATGCAGTCACTACCTAATTCTGCAAAGAATATCTTGATGAGTCGTGAGAATCCTCACATTGACTACACCAATCAGATGCTTATTATCAATCCAGACGGAAGGGCTGATTCATGGGTTCCTTCCGTATCTGATGTGTTTGCAGAAGATTGGGAAGTTGTAACAGAGTAACTAACCATCCTCTCCTTGGTGACAGCAGGGGAGGTGATTTAAGAAGAGAATATGAAATTAATAAGTGAAGAAAGCTTGAAAGAGCTTCTTATTGTAGGAGCTTTACTTTTTGCTGGGAGGTTAGAAAGAAAAGAAGATGCTCAAGCCGTAATAGACAATCCTAACTTCCGAGAAATTCTCGATACCATTTATAAAAATAAATAACTATCTTAAACCATTATTCAATGAAAATTCTTGAAGATAATGCTAGACGAGAAAAACCAATAAAGGTATCATTAAAAGTTAGATGCCCTTACTGCAATTCTCTTCTTTTAGTAGAAAAAGGAGACTATAGAAAAAGATATGATTGGGGATATACTAGTGATGGAAAGCCCCAAAAAGCTACCACTATGTGGTAGATTGCCCTTGTTGTGAAGAAGAATTTATTTTAGAGGGTTGTGAAGATATTAAAACTAGAAAAAATTCTAGAACACTATAAAAAAAAAGAGTATGTATATAGACGTTTCTAAACTTGCGCCAGGTAATAAGAGACCAAAAGCAGACTGTTATGATTGTTTAGGTTGTAGACATTTAATTGCTATTAATGTAAATAGTTCACATGAAGTATACATAGAATGCGGTATTGAAGATATATTTAAACTATAGTAACAGAGGTAACTAATCAACCTCTCCTGCAAAAGGTAGAGGTTTAAAAAAGAAGGAAATAATAGTACTTATGAATACAAATAAATATATCGCAGGAGATTGGGTAAAACTCATAGGGGTTTGTCCTCCAAGGAATGGGCAAATAGAGAGGGTTAGCGAATATTTCTTACTCTTTAAAGAAGGGTTTTACATAGTGGATTTCAGAGAAATACAGCCTATTCCTCTAACTTTTAAAATATTGGAGGAGAATGGATGGGAATTGCGTGAACATCATGAAAGGAAACATTTTGAGGATGTAGAATGGTATCTTTATCATAATCCAGCAGTAACACACGTAAGTCTGAGGTTTTATCCAGAGAAAAAAGCCTTTTTCCCATTCCTTTATAAGGAAGAAATATCCGAAAAGCCTATTCAATATGTCCATCAGCTCCAACACTTACTATTTGGTTTGGGAATTGATTTTGACTTTAATTTAGGGAATAGCATGAAAGGAGGTGAGAAATGATTCTTGTCCTTATTACTGGAATGGTATATATAGTTGTAGGTATATTATTAAGTCTCATTTCTTTTTTCGTAAAACAAAAAGGTACATGTTTGACAATAACTTGCACTCTCTATATGGCAGGAATACTAAATGTTATGATTTATAATTATGTCACAAAAGCTCAATCAGCCCCTTATACATATAAAAGTGAAACTGTGCTAAAAATAACCAACAAGGACACAATCCATGTAGATTCAGTAGTGATATATAAGAAAGGAAAATAACAATGATTGATAACTTGACAATAACCTTTGAGGGTAATAGCATAACCCACACTCTTAGTGTCCCCACAGGGGATGAGAACCTGCCATATAATTTGGCAACGGCATTTGCTGAGATAATAAAGCAGTCAGACGCAAACATTGAAATGGTGATTAGCAGCCTCATGAGTAAATTACCTCATGAAAGTAATTCTTGGTATTCAATAAATTACAGGCTACCTCCCAGGGATGTAGAAGTAATTGTCTTAGATGATGAAGGAAAAATCTCATTTGCCCACAGAGTAGATACTACAAAAACAAAACACTACTCCGGTTGGAATATCCCAGGCGTGCTTTATTGGATGCCATTTAGTAACCCTTTAGAAGATTAAGATTATGACAAGAGAAGAAGCAAAAGAACTGCTGCCTCTTATACAAGGGTATGCAGAGGGTAAGACTATACAGTTTTTAAAAATAGATGGTACATGGAGAGATATGACAGAGCCGAATTTTAGCAGCCCTGCAAATTATTACCGCATTAAGCCAGAGCCAAAATATCGCCCTTTCAAAAACGCAGAAGAGTGTTGGAATGAAATGAAGAAGCATCAGCCTTTTGGTTGGATTAAGGACAAGGAAGATGGCCATTATTCTATGGTTACGACGGTAGATGCTGCCCAAGGTGATAAGCACATTTCGATAAGTGGCGATTATCTCTGTTCTTTAGATGAAACAATGAGCCTCTACACCTTCGCCGATGGCGCACCATTCGGTGTAAAAATTAAGGAGGATAAGCAATGAGTAATATTGAAGATACACTTAAAGAGTTGGATAAGTAAGTTATGAGAAAATTCTATATTGGTAATGTTACTCCTGAGGCAAATACTATATTTGTATTTGGTAGTAATCCTGAAGGAAGACATGGTGCAGGAGCGGCTAAAGTGGCAAGAAACCAATTTGGTGCTATTTATGGTCAGGGTGAAGGTCTACAAGGTAATGCTTATGCTTTGCCTACTAAAGACCTCCGAGTGAAAGAGAACAGAGGTCTGAGAAGCATTTCAAAAGAAGATATTATAAAGTCTATTAAGAAGCTTTATGAAACTGCTAGACAATATTCTGATAAACAGTTTAAAATAGCTTATAGAAATACTTATTCTGCTTCTCTTAATGGATATACTGGATTAGAGATGATAGACATGTTTCTAGAAGCTGGTCCAATTCCAGATAATATCATATTTAGCAAAGAATGGATAGATACTGGTAAGTTATAATAGTAGGAATATTAACGTATAAAAAAAAAGAAAAGAAAATGAAGAAAATTTTATTATTTTTGATGGCTGTAATGTGTTTAACACTTACATCTTGTAAGGAACATTTCTCTGATGGAGAACGTGTTGGTACTGTAACTAAGTTTAGTAAAGCTGGAGTCTTTTGGGATTCCTGGGATGGATTACTTAATGTCACCCAAACTGGTATGAACTCTAGTGGGGAGCCATTTGTCTTTTCGATGGATAATGATCGTAGCGACCAACAGAAGCTTATTGATACATTAATTAAAGCTCAAGTAGAAGGTTGGAAAGTTAAGATTAAGTATCATCAAGTTTGGGGAGTAAAGAACGTCTTCAATAATCGTGGTGAAAGTGACTATTTTGTAGATGATGTAATAGTTCTTGATAAGAACTTCTCAAAAATTGGGGATATTGTAAAGGGATCTAGTAAGTCAACTCCTCATGATACGTTATACGTTAAAATAGTTGAATAATGAAACTTATAAAGCAATCTTTTGAAATTCTAGAGCAGAAAGACTTTACCTTAGTTGGTATTAAGAAATTTATTGAAAGATGTGGAAGAGTATGCTATAAATCTGAAGATAAAATAACAGATACTTCCTATGAGAGGTTTGTAAAAATGCTAGAGAGTAGAGACCATGCCCGCCCACTTGAATTTGGAACTGTACATCTTAAAATGATACTTCCAGATTTTCTAGGATTTATGAATAGTCTACTTACACTTGGGATTCTTAATGATATATGGATTAAATCTGCTTATTCAGGAGATATTATATATATAACTACTAATTATAGATATTATTTAGACATTGCTAAGCACCTTCCTAATGTTAAAGAGTATTTTACTGAGGAAGATAATGAATATTATCCAAAAAGATACACAGTTCACATGATTCTTGATCGCGGAGTTATGGACGAGTTCAGAACTCATGTAGGATTGTCTCATTTAGCTGAGAGTACTCGTTATTGTAATTATTCTAAAGACAAGTTTAATAATGAGGTTACTTTTGTTATTCCAAGTTGGTGTAACTCTCTCGTAGAGGGATCTAAACAAGAATACTCGCCATTTGAGATAAATGGTGACGAGGTGGAATTTATGAATGCGTTACAAAACGCCCAAAATTCCTACTTATCTCTTTTAAAGATGGGTTGGACACCTCAGCAAGCTCGTTCTATACTTCCTCTAGGAATTAAATCAGAACTTATCTCTTGCGGATTTGAAGATGCATGGAAGAATTTCTTCTACCGTAGAGATGCCAAGGATGCACACCCTATGGCTAGGGAGATTGCTAAACCAATGCACAAAGAATTTATTGAAAGAGGTTTTATAGATAAATAAAATTATACGAAAGATAATGTCAAGTATATTAATAAACTGAAAGAACTTATTGGGTGATAATGATGAGGAGAAGGCTGCTGAGGAATTTATCCAGCAGCACTTCGAATCATATAAGGTTTGCAATATGATAGAAATAAAAATGATATAACTAATTACAATAAGTAGTAAAAAATGGGAATAATTATGTGTATAATTCTAATAGTAGTCGGAGTAGTAGGTACGACGTACTGTTTTATACAAACTGATAAATCTTTTAAAAAGTTAAATAGAAATAGTGATGTGTTTTCTTATCGTCTTGATCTTATTTATAGATGCTACCCAGATGTGGATCTCTTAGAGAAAATAGTACATAAGTATACATATGAAGAAATGCTTCAATCATCTAAACCTTTAGAGGACAGCTACTGGTTCACTCCAGAGGAAATTGAAGAAATTAATAATAACATATCTCGTAAGATGATAGCATACACAGCTGAGAAGATTAAAAGCAATGACTTTTAAAGAGTATTTTGGAGACTGGTCTAAGGTAATAGATGAGCAAGAGACATTGAAGATAATGCATTGGCTAAAGGATGTAAATCCAGAGATACTATGCCCAGCTAAACAAAATATCTTTAAGGCATTCAAATTATGTCCTCTTAAAGACTGTAAGATTGTGGCTCTAGGGCAAGATCCATACCCTCAAAAGGGTGTGGCTACTGGAATACTCTTTGGTAACTCTGCAGATACACCCGAAGAAAGACTCTCCCCCTCACTCCAAGTAGTGAAAGAGTCTGTAATAAACTATGAAATGCCTCATAATAGAATAGAATTTGACAACACTATGGAATCCTGGGCAAAGCAGGGAGTATTAATGATTAATACTGCACTTACCTGTGAAGTAAATAGGGTGGGTTCTCATTTTAATATTTGGCAGCCCTTTATGTCCAAGTTAATTCATAATTTAAGTACTTATGATGGAGGACTTATATATGTATTGTTTGGAAATCAAGCAAGTCTTTTTAAGAAGGATATAGTGCAATCCTTTGAAATATTTGAGATATATCATCCGGCTTTTTATGCTAGAAGGTGTGAGAAAATGCCATACGATTTCTTCCCAATGATTAATAAAGCACTTCAAAAACATTATAACACTAAAATAAAATTTTACAATGAAACAGAATATGGAACTTGTTAAGCCCTTGAAATTAGATTCCTCTAAGCAAGGAATCTGGTTTACGTCTGATACACATTTCGGACATAATAACATCATTAAGTTTTGTAAACGTCCCTGGAAAAAAGCTGAAGAAATGGACGAAGCCCTAATTGAACTCTGGAACTCGGTTGTAAAACATGATGATATAGTATTTCATCTAGGAGATTTTGCATTTGCTACAAATGGTAGATGGAAGGAGCTTATTGATAGACTAAATGGTCATATTCATTTGATACTCGGGAACCACGACGTAGTTAGATGGCCTGGAGATAAAATAATGGAGCTCTTTGAGTGCGTGTCCCATCAAATGATTCTTAAGATAGACGGAAGAACTGTATATCTTAATCATTACCCTTACTTATGTTTTGGAGGAACATGGAGAGAGCCTAAAAGTGCAGTATATCAACTATTTGGGCATGTTCATTCTAATCCGAATTGTGGAGGAATGGATACAGATAGATTGGTTAATCTATTTCCATATCAGTATGATGTTGGAGTAGATAACAATAATTATACTCCTATATCTTGGCAACAAGTACAGGAAATAATACAAAAGCAGGTAGAGGATGCAAAGGGAATTGTATAATTGGTTGCAGAGATAAAATTCTCTCTGCAACCATCCTAAGTATCGTCATTTATTTGATATGTGGATAGATAATATCACCCAAGATCAAATAGACGGATTTAGTAAACAGATGTATAACAAAGAAAATCATGTACTTTGAATCCAATAGAAGTGACATTTAAAGATGAGTAAATAGATAGACTAAAAAATAATGTAGATTAGCACATAAATTATGATACATGTATTACCAATATTTTGTTTATTAATTTTTATTTACTTTCTGGAGATTCGTATAAAACATGAACTTATGGAAGTAGAGCAGAAGTTTAAAATTCTAAAAGAAGAGATACTAAAAAATAGAGAAAAGATTAGTGAAAATAAGAAAGTAATATCTAAAATGAATGGCTAACATTTGTGAGAATACCCTTCGAGTGTATTCTGAAAATTCGGAGAATCTAGAGTATATAGAAAACTTCTTTAAAGACTTAGGAGATGTGGAAAGAGTTGATGATGAAAACTTAGAAGTCTATTTTGACTCAAGATGGAGATTTCCAGAAAAGGAGATGGATAAGCTATACGTGAACCTTCCAGATAAGAGTAATATTGATATGACTTGTCTCTCAGTTGAATGGGGTTGCCTCTATTGTCAATTCCATAGTTGTGATAAAGATGGGTGGGTAGCAGAAGACTAATTATGAAAATAGAAAGTGTAACTGGATGTATTTGTGATTCCTTAACAGTTGATGATGTAGAAACTGTTGATATGGACAAGGAAGCTGTAAAGGATGTTATTAAGAAATTAATTGACAGAGAAGACGATCTTGGAACTCTTCAATCTATTCTAATAGATTTAGTAGAGACTCAAGGTGAGTTTGAGGATCTCGGACACTGCGAGCAGTGCGGAGATTGGATAACTAAATACACAGTAGAATTATGATAAAAATTTGTGCAATAAGTGATCTTATAATAAGCTTTTAAATACTAAAATAAAATGAGAAAATTAACTACATAGGAATTTATTGATAAAGCCAAGAAAATACATGGCGATAAATATGATTATAGTAAAGTAGAATATATAAAATCAGCATCAAAAGTATGTATAATATGTTCTAAGCACGGAGAGTTTTGGTAGATAGCTAATGCTCATTTACAAGGACAAGGATGTCCAGAATGTAACCGTAAAAATAAGCCTATTACTAAAGAATAGTTTATTTAGCAAGCTAGAAAGGTTCATGGAGATAAGTATGATTATTCTAAAGTTCCAGATTTTCCTGGATCTCATACTCCTGTACCAATAATTTGTCCTAAACATGGTATATTCATGCAGTCTACTTATTCTCACAGATCTGGTCAAAAATGTCCCGAATGTGCAAAGGAAATTAATGCTTACAATTAGACTTATAAATGGGAAGAATTAAAAAATATATTTATATAGAAACATAATAATAAATATGATTATTCTTAGGTAAAGTATGTTGACATGAATACTCCTATAAAAATAGTATGTCCTAAACATGGAGAATTTATGCAAAAACCTAAAGATCATATTAGATATGCTGGATGCCCAAGATGTACTTCTTCTAAAGGTGAATTATATGTAGAGAATATTCTTAGAGGTTTAGGAGTTTAGTATTAGAAATAGTATCCTATAAAATATAATAATACAACAATACACTCAGATTTCTTAGTTGAGTATAATAATAATACATATATTATAGAATATAATGGAAAACAACATTATACACCAATAAAGCACTTTGGAGGAGAATTAAAATTTAAAAAACAACTTGAGAGAGATAATTATTTAAAGCAATATTGTATAGATAATGGTATCATATTACTTTCTATACCTTATTATTTAAATAATAATTAGATTAAAGAATTAATAATTAATATATTTAAAGAAAATGGCTTTAATATGTGCAATGAGTGACCTCCATGGAGATCTTCCAGAGATTAGACCATGTGATCTGGTTCTAGTCTGTGGAGATTCTGTTCCTCTTAATGTACAAGCAAGTACTAACGGAACTAAAAAATGGTACAAGGATAAATTTAAGACTTGGGCAGAGAATTTACCATGTGAGAAAGTAATATTCATTGCAGGGAATCATGAATTACGATTTCCAGGACATCAAATTGTTTATGAGAAACTATTCTCAAGTTCTGATAAAGTAACCTACCTATGTCATAAAGAGTATATTTATACTCACGATGGAACGAACTATAGGATCTTTGGAACTCCTTACTGTAAGATATTTGGAAATTGGGCTTATATGTATCCAGATGATACTTTAAGGAAAGCTTTCAGTGAGATTCCAGAGAATCTTGACATATTAATAACTCATGACCAGCCTTATGAATTTGGAGATATATTACTTCAAGAAGATTGCCCTTGGGCGGATGGAAGTCATATTGGCAATAAGCCATTACTAGAAGCAATCTTGGCTAAACAACCCAGGTACCAACTAAACGGACATTTGCATAGTTGTTCTCACGAGAAAATCATGATTAATAATACTTCTCATTATAATGTCAGTATGAAAGATGAGAAATATAACATAGTCTATGAACCCCTTTATTTGGATATAGAATAAAGACACTAATATAAACTTTAAAAGAAGACTAATTTATGCTTAATGTAGACGATCTAATAAAAGAGAGTATGAAGTCTAGAAATCAGACTGAACTTCGTGCTTACAAGAACCTGAAGGCAGAAATACAAAAGGTTAAAACAGCAAAAAATGCTAAACCTTATACTGATGTCACCGAGATTCAACTTGTCTCAAAAATGTGTAAGAATTTGGAAGATGCTATTTTAGACTTTTCTAAGGCTCATAGAGACGACTTAGTAGCTGACTATACGAGTGAATTGGAAGTACTAAAAAAGCTGCTTCCAGAGCCTGTAAATGAGTCACAGATATGTTCTTTTGTAGAGGAGTACTGTCTAAATAACAACTTTGTTGGGAATACAGAAGCTCAAGAAAATATTATTCAAATCCCTAAAAAAGAAATGGGAAAGGTTATAAAAGTAGTAAAGGAAACCTACCCACAAGCAGATGGAAAGTTAATCTCATCTATTGTTAAAAAATATGTTATATAAATATATAGGCAATACGCTTAAAATAAATGATGATAATATAGTGTCAAATGGAGATATTCTTACTGTTAAGCTCGATAAAGATACAAAAGTAGATGGACCAATGACAACATCCGTAATTAATTCTTGTAATATAATTAATAATAGAACTGGAAAAGAAATTCCTAATGCTATGAATTTTTATATAGAAAGAATTAAGGATATAGAACCCTTAGATGTTGATGCTGGAGATATAGATGAAGTTGAAGAAACTGTTAATATCGAAGACAAAGTTAATCACCCATCTCACTATACATGGCTAAAGCATCTATGTGGTATAGAGGTAATTGATATTACTAGGCATATGGATTTTGATCTTGGAAATGCTATTAAGTATATCTTACGGTGCGGACATAAAGAAGAACTAGGATACTCTAATAAAGAAAAAACTATAGAAGATTTGAGAAAAGCAATATTTTATATTAATGATAAAATAGGAATGCTTGAAAGACAATAAACAATAAGCCTCTGACGGTGTGAGTTAATTCTCATACTGCCAGAGGCTTTTTTTTT
>ULOZ01012417.1_pt1 | contig 44709 bp, 55 predicted proteins | sample 1953031 | NCBI WGS metagenome assembly ULOZ01 (sample SAMEA4835616, study PRJEB28245) | human gut metagenome | biome: gut microbiome; material: fecal sample | place: Denmark | collected 2008
GTAAGACACTGACATCTTGCCGGCTTCCGGCTTCTTGGTGGTGATGATGATTACACCGTTGGCTCCCTGCGAACCGTAGATGGCTGTTGAGGAGGCGTCTTTCAACACGTCGATAGACTCGATGTCGTTAGGGTTGAGGTCGCTCATGCTGCCGCCCTGCACACCGTCGATGATCACAAGCGGAGAGTTGCCGCCGCTGATTGAACGGTTACCACGGATGCGGAGTTCGCTGCCGTTGATGTCGAGACCTGAGATACGGCCCTGCATGGCTGAAGCAACACTGGTGGTAGGGGTCTGAAGGATGACGTCTGACTTCACTGAGGCTACCGAACCGGTGAGGTCGCGCTTCTTAACGGTACCGAAACCGATAACGACAACGTCGTCGAGCTGGTTTGACTCGGGAACCATCTTGAGCGACAATGGGGTGCCGACGGTAGCCTGCACCTTCTGGGTCTTGTATCCAACGTATGAAATTTCAAGAGTCACCTTTCCCGAAACGTTGTTCAAGGTGAAATTACCGTCGAGGTCTGTAACAGTACCGTTCTTTGTCTGTCCCATAGGGATAACGGTAACACCAATCATTGGCAGTCCTGTCTCGTCAACGATATTACCTTTCACTACCCCACTTTGCTGAACAGCTTGTGGAGAAGGGGCAACGTTTCCGTTGCCTGCGGCATTGGCTGCCACAGGACAAAGCATTGCAGAGGACAGAGCAAGCGTGATGGACATCTTTTTCAAGTTGGCACTTGAATTATACATCTTTCTTGTCTTCATAAAAATAGATTTTAAAATAATTGTATTCTTCCTTATAGTTGAGAAACGGACAGACAAGGTGTTTGTAACCATTATTAATAAAAATTCTTTTGTTTTTAACATAAACCGGTCATTATTTTCTACTTGCATCTTGCGTTTCCTACCCAAAATTCCAATAACGACACCACATTACACCCCTCCCTACACAATAAACCACTACTCATCTGCGTTTTCTCTTAGAACAAAACATAAAGACATGCCAAATATAATAAGGAGAATCATTTTCGTGCTGACGCTCATCCTGTCGGCATCATTACAGACTAAAGCCCAATACGACTTCATACGCCCCGTGAAAGACGCCATACCCGGTGGCTACAACTTCTGGGTTTACACCCCAACGGAATATTACTACACTCTCAACGAGACTCCGGTGATAATATTCCTGCACGGACAGAGCCTCTGCGGAAGAGACCTGAACAGGGTTAGACGCTACGGACCGCTCGACGCCATAGTGAAGGGCAGGCAGGTAGACGCTCTGGTGGTGGTGCCGCAAAACCCCGGCGGAGCGTGGAACCCGAAGAAGATAAACGACGTGCTGGAATGGACGAAACAGAACTATGCCTGCGACTCCACCCGTGTGTATGTCATCGGAATGAGTCTCGGCGGATATGGCACCCTCGACTTCGCCTGCACATATCCCGACAAAGTGGCGGCGGCTCTGGCTATGTGTGGCGGCTGTTCGAAGAAAGACCGCACGCCGCTCGGCAGGCTGCCCCTCTGGATAATCCACGGCACTGCCGACAGGGCGGTATCCATAAGCCAGTCTAAATCGGTGGTCAACGACCTCGAGATGTCCGGCAACGACTCCCGTCTGCGCTACACCTGGCTGCAGGGCGCCAACCACGGTGCTCCGGCACGCTTCTTCTATATGCGCAAGACCTACGACTGGCTCTTCTCCCACTCCCTGCTCGACCCCGACCGCCCCGTAAACAAGGAGATAACCCTCGACATGTCCGACCTCCCCAAAGCCTACCGCGACATGGACTTCGGCAAGGCTGACCCCGAAACGGTGTATGAAACGACTATAAAGTGATTCTGTCTGAATCGGGTTGATGGGCGAGGTGGAGTTTAGCAAAACAAATCTTGATGACCGATTGAAGTTCAGCCCCAAAGCCTTAATTGAAACAAAAAAACGGATTGTCCGAAGCCAACAACGCTCCAGACAATCCGTTTTTTCATGCCAATGCAAATGGTTACCGTCCCATGCAGCCGCGAGGTGCCGAAGGACGGTTTGGCACCACCTCACCGGCATGTTTCCGACTGAATTCCAGATTGATATCGGCAAGTTCACGACGACCGAAGATATAGTCGTCATACATGTCATCCATATCCACTCCATCGCAATCACCGTCGCAGAAGTTAAGCGACTCCTTCACGATTGCCATTCGTTCATCCACCGTAGTGTCTTTGATAAGAAGGCTTTTCTTTGTCATATTTCTATCTTGTTATTATTGTTTTTATAATCCCAGTTTGTCCTGTTCATTCCGAATCTGCCATCAGAGCCTGCTTGAATTTTGGCAATTTAGAACATAATCCTTATTCCTCCCGTTCGCCCCAGAATCGTTCATCAGAGCTTGACTGGATTTTGGGGGATTTTCAGATTAGCAGCACGCCAATCTCATTAACGGATATCACAAGCCAAAGCTTCTCTTCGCCTGTCGCAAAGTGTTTTCACCAACAGTATAGGCATAGCAGGCTGACGGAATAAAATGCAGTGTGCCGAAATCCATATCCTTCCTGCCTCTCTGCCCTATAGTTGTGACCAAGGCCTGAGACAAATGATTCTTTTCCATGAAATACTTCAACGAAGACAATTCTGAGGGTCTGTCGAAGAAATGGTCAGTCCATTTCACTTCCACCGCCCAACTTGGCTTCTGCAAGGCATCATTAATACCTACCAGATCCACCTCTCCCTGAGTGCGGCCTATTTTCCAGTTTGCATATGCGATACGCTCATCGCGCGGTATCCACTGTGAATAAACAGCCGTCTCTATCATGTCACCGATATTTCCATCTGTCATCTTCACCGGCTCAAATAAAGCACACCTCAAAGAGGGGTTCGTCAGATAAATCTTGAACGTGGTCTGGCGCTGGAACCTCCTTGCCGTATCATCGGTCTTATTCACCACTTTTATCAAGAAAGCAGCCTCCAGATATTGTATATACCTACGAATGGTTTCCTTCTTAACCCCTGATTCTTTCGACATTCCATCATACGAGAACTCCATCCCACTATGATAAGCTATCATAGTAAACAAGGAATTAAGTTCCTGCACATCGGAAATACCGTAAAGACTCGGCAAATCGCGCAACAAGACCTTGTCAACAATGTCATGACGCACAAACTGGCTGGGATCTTTCTGAATACGAGCTGAGAAAGCCACCTCTGGATAACCTCCGAAATTGATATAATCCAGAAAAAGTTCATTCAATTGGCCCATGTCAATGGAATCATATACAGAACTCTCTATGCCGCCCCACTCCACTTTGGATTCACGCATAATAATATCATAGCCGCGCAGATGGATATACTCAAAGAAAAGCAATGGCGGCAGATTGAAATCAGTAAACCTCCCGGCTCCGCTCTCATTGCTGCTCTTCTTGAGTGCTGCAGCTGCAGAACCAGATGCCACAAATTTCACATTGTGGTATGTATCCACCAAAGACTTAAGATTTATCTCCCAGTCTTTCAAATATTGTATCTCGTCAAAAAAGACATAAAACTGCTCCTTGCCCTTCTCCTTGCCAAGAATCTGACATGCCAGATTAAACAATTGCTCCAAAAGAATATTGTTATATATCGGAGTTTCCACCGACACATAAATGATATTCTGCGGTGAGACCCCTTCGTCTATCAGCTTTTTTATCGAATGATAGATCATCACGGTCTTGCCTACTCGCCGAGGTCCCATCAATATAATAGCACGTTGAATGTCGACATCCTTCACCAAGGGATAAAAGATATCAAGATATAGTCTGGGACTCATCTTTCCATAAAAAGATGGAACCTTTCCTTCTGTCCACCAGGGATTGTCAACTTTCAATCTCCCCAATATCTGCTTCTCCAAAATTGCCGTATACTCCATAACAATCGCATTTTAGGCTACAAATATAGCCTATTTTCTCTTAATCTGCAAATTTTGTAGAAATAAGCTCATAAAAACAAGCTTATTTTGCAAAATCAGCCCTTTCAGCCCTTTTTCAATGCATAATAAGAAGCAAAGAGCCCCAAATCCGTGCCTCCCAGAATTAAATTACACCTCCAACTACCTGATTATCAACACTTAAACACCCGTTTGCAGAATAAGCCTATTTAAACAGGCTTATTTTACAAACAGAAGAACTGAGGAGTACTGGACCAATTACAATCGAGTGGTATCTCATATTTAACTGTTCTGTGTCCAACAGAAGCATCTCCAAGGAAGATATTGAAAAGGACGGTATGCTGAAGAACCACCGCTATTGCGACAGACACCAAGGCGACTTCTTGAAAGGACTTGACCTTACAGGAGGTCATTCTATTGGCTTTCAATTTTACTTCGCCATTGGACTACAGAGAAAAGAAAGCGAACGGACATCCCCACTTTGGGCGGGTGGATATCCGCCGTTTTTCATTAATCCTAGTCGTCAAAACAAATCCTACATGGTCTACGATGCAGCTCTTCTGCTTTTTTCAAAGATATCCGCTTTACATCACCACCACATCTGTTCAGGCCTCGGCAATTGTCGCTCTTATGATAAACCTCAGCAGTTGTACCAGTACATATAAAAACAGACTCAGAGATACATGAGACAAAGAATGCCAAAATCAGACTTAACACTATAGCCTTTACCATCGTATCAGAAGTTCCAACAAACGAAATCCACCCGAAAGAATCATCACTATGCCAACTAATGACAACGCTACAATAATATAATGATCAATAGTTTTAGAGTTATTCAGCCTCAACCAAGATGGGAATTTCTTCCACAAAAGATAGCCAAGAACAACCTGAAATACTGAATGTATCATACATCTTTCTCTTTACTATTTAACATATGGTTTAATTGCATCTATACTCCATGCATAATTGAGATTAGCCTGCGAGCCATCAGCAAAGCTTCCAGATGTTATTCCAACGACCTCACCATATTCGTTAATTAATGCGCCACCACTACTGCCATGATCAATCAACGCACTGATTTGCATAAGATTCTCACCACGCCATTGAGACACCTCGCCAGAGGAGAAGGTGTTTTCAAGACCTTGTGGACTGCCTATTGCGAAGACCTTATCACCTATTTGTGGTTTCTTATCAGCTATAGGTATAGAACTTGAATTATTATAATCCACACGGAAAAGGATAAAATCCTCTTCTTCACTTCGCTGATAAATATCTGTAACTTTATATGCAGTATCATCACCAGGCATTTTTATGGCCTCATCGCCAATTGTTGTTCCTTTGAACACATGGTAATTACTAACAGCCAGCCCATCATCCCCGATAAAGAAGCCAGAGCCTTGATAAACATTATTACCATCAGTAGTAAATATCATAAAAACGGCATTGCTATAACGCTTAAATATTTCCGAACCAGAAAGAGGGGTATTACTTCTCTTTATGCGGTCAGCCCTCTCCCTTATATTACGGGGGCTTTCCCTGTTTGTTTTTTCGGTTCGTAAACAATCTGCTCTACCCCTGTTAATAGCCTTCCTGCATCCAACAAAGGTTGAACAACAAATCATAACTATCAATAGAAAAAAGTTCCTTTTCATTTTTGTTTGTTTCCTGCTGGTTTCTCAATTTTGGGAATTATTTGTATAATAAAGCGTTTATTATTATCTTCGACAATATTGTCTCTGTTAACCCCATTGAATCCACTACCTGCAATTATTATTTCAGTATTACTCTCTCTAAAATTCAAACCTTTCCATTTGTTGTATAAAGCCAGGGCTCTACGATAACTCAATTCATACATCCCCATATTGTCTGGGTTGAATGTTCCTGCTCTAAGTTCTTTGTAAGGGATGGCAGCGGTACCCTCTATGACTAGTTGATACTTAAAATCCCTGTTGTGCACTTTTAGTGTATCTATAAGTTTTTTTATGTCAGCTCCGACTTTATTAACAGTTTCAAGATATTCATCCTTTATTACAGCTTCATTGGGTTTGAAAATCTCAATCCCAACAAAATCTTTAGCATAAAACATTCTCTTTTGTTCATCATATTTTAATGACGAAGATGCAGTCAAAGTATTGAACTGATCTTGAAGCCGTAGTATTTGGTTAAGTTGTTCATTAGTTGCATTAGCATCCTCCAGAGCCTTTTCTAATTTTTCTTTAGCCTCTTGTACTTGACGATTTACAGTACCCATTGCGACAACGACAACAACAAAGAGAACCAATACTGCGAAAAACAGACTAGTCATCAAGTCTGAATAACTTGTCCAAAAAAGAGCTTTTTTATTGTTTGTAGCCATGATAGATTATATTAGAGCCCAAAGAGTCTTAAAATCAATAAAATAAGAAGTGAAACGAATGAACCGCAAGCACAAATTGGCAGGTAAATTCGTTTAATGAAGGCAAACATTCCTTTCTTTTTGGGCGCGGTTTCTTTACCATCTGATACGGAGGAGTTCAAAGTCATCAAAGACGGATTAGTCAGCGTTTTATTTAACTTGTCAAGTGTCTTTGAGAGTTCTGAGAGAGCTTGCAACTGCCCTGGAGTTTCTTGTAGTTTCTTTATAATAGCTTGCTGCTGATCTTCAAGAGCCTTCTCTAATGCAACTTTCTGTGATGAGAGAGCTTCCGCTATAACCGTATTTTGTGCTTCGAATGCTTCTTTAATGCCTTTAATACCTTCATCGAATGTTTCTTTAAGTCCCGAGAACGGATTGTCTATTAAGTCTATCTTTTCGTTGACGGCATTTTGCTGCTCTTCAAGGCTCTTAGCAAGAGAATTTTGCTGCTCTTCAATAAGTAATTGTATTCTTTGATTCTGTTCCTGGAATTTACCCGTTAAATCGCCAATACTATTAGACAAACTATCTCCAAGATTGGACAATGCATCCTGAAGAACAGAGTCGATGGATGACATTTGTTGACGCATCATTCCCTGTCTGTCACGAACAAACTCAATTTCATTCTTGAAATAATTACCAAGTTCCTCAAACAACAGAGTGCGTTCTTCTACAGAACCTATCTTATTGTTAAGTTCAACAACCTTGGTAACATATTCTTCTGAATTTGCGAAAATTTCAAAAAGATTCTCAAGCTCTTCTGTACATCCCTGAAGTTTATCGTAAACTTCAATATTGGCTTTGGCAATCTTATTGATCTTTATCTTGTCAATAGCCTCCAGAAGTTTTACCTGCCCATCGTAATTATCCTTTACTGTACTCAGTGTTTCTTTTAATTCGCGGGTATTATCAGCAAAAGTCCTATTGAACTCATTCAAGTCCTGAGTCATCTTAATAAGAGCGCCAGTAATATCGTCGCTCAGTTTAGACATCAAGTCTGTTTGAATCCAAGTCAAGAAATGGTTTTTGTTCTTTGCCATTTCCGTCCTTGCTTCATTATAATGAGCAGTAGATTGCTTCGTAAAGAATACACCAGCAAGGCTGGCAATCATTGCTATACCGACATCTGTTAAAAGTATCTTGATACCCTCCGGATTCATGTTGGAACCTGAAAGAAGATTTGCCAAATCTTTCCATGCAAAAATTACGATACCAAAGGCAATACCAAAAATGGTTGCAATAAGTCCCCAATAAAGAGGTACAGTCAGCATAGTGTCGACCTCATCCTCTAATGATTGAGAATTACGATTGACGATTTCTTTAAGGATATGGTAATCGTAGGTCTTATTTTTATTATATACCAAATACGAATTTATATCATCAAGAGTGTCCTTAAATTGGCCCGTTGCAGAATCATTAACAAGCTTTGTAAACCTTTGATCTTCGTCAACATCTATAATTGTGTTGTTGGATGAAGGGAATAGGGATTTTATATCATCAATCCTTCTCTCGTTTTCTCTGTATGTTTTATACTGCCATATTAAAACGACAATTACAATAGCAGATACTATAAAATATTGAATGCCCATGGTTGTTATTCTCTTGTAAGTTTTATTTTAGCCTTTGGTTCTATAGGAACCAAAGTTCCATTGTGGTACTTAGCCTTACCCCATTCACATATAGAGATATGGTTAGCCATTTCAACACTATCTACAATTTCAAAGAAATTCTCTAACTCTGCTATTTTCTGACACATTGATTTATGAGCTCCTTTTTCTACATTGAATTGGTAGATAGCGTTGCCATCAACACCAACTCGACCAATTATAGGTGCGTCATCAGATAGCGTTTGGTAGAGCATCTGACCTTCAATAATGAAATACTTATTGTCACCTACATCACCGATCAAAGAAGGTTCATAAGCAGAAATTCGCTTTTTTAAATCATTTATTTCTTTGTGCAGCGTTTGGATTTCTTTTTCCTTCTCGTCTTTTAGCCTATTAAGTTCCTTGGTATACTCGAACTGAAGTTCTGATATCTTTGTTTCATTTTCTTCGGTTAGTTTCTTTATCTGAGCAGATTTTTTATCACTTTCTTCTAGTACCATCTGGGAATAATCTTTGGCTTCTTTCAAATCAGCGCTCAAAGACTCAATTTTAGCAGCGGACTTCTCAGCATCTTTACGAGATCTTTTCAGAGTTTCATTCAAATCGTTTATATTACGATCTTTTTCTAAACTATTTTCAATAGAGCCTATTTTTCGAGGGTCTGCAGGAATATCAGGAAAATATCTGTGTAGCAGATCAAATAAATCCCTTAATTCATATATACCCATTGAACTTCTAATTTCAAAAGAACAATCTATTTTCATATCAATTTAATTTTTACAATATCTTATTTATCAAATCTAACCGTTGATTTACGAATAATGTTAAAATGAGCATCTATTTCTCCAAATTCTATCGTGGTTAATGTCTTAGCTTCGTCAACAGGGACAGAATCATTGTCTTTTTGGCAGAAAGGATCGATGATTACAGATCTGTTATTAAAGGCTTTCAATACTTTAGAAGGTGCACAATAGAACTCAAAATAATACTTGCCATCATACCCCCATGACCTGAAATATGCAGTTTGGCCTACACCACAAGATACTAAATGGCCATCAGAAACTGCAAGCTCACAATATGTGACTTTTTCAGGTCTTGAAACCTTAGGATTAAAGCTTTTACGACGTTTTTCCTCAGCAAGTTCTTCTTCACGTCGCACTTTTTCTTCTCTTTTTTGAGCTCTTTCTTCTTTTCTTTGAAGTTTCTGTTGCTCCCTTTTAGATAGTTTCTTTTCCTTAGGTTGTTGCACTTCTTCTTTTGAAGAATTATAGTTATTTCCTTGTACCTTTACTACAGAATGGACATTATCCGTTCTTTCTTGAATTTTCAGCTCTTCTGCATGACGTTTTGTTTGGGTACTTATTTCTTCGTGTTCGCAGCTGATTTTACATGATTTCTTCTTACTTTTTTTTGACAATTTCTTTAAAAGAACAAAAGTAAAGAAACTCGTTATTACCGAAGTAACAAAAGAAACTACGATAGATATAATAGTTACTGTCATAAATTCTATTTGTTTTGCATTGCCATTTTCAAATTTAATTGTGAACTTGTTGTGTAAATTTGTTCACTTAGATCATTAATCACTCCAATAATTGGGTAAAAGAAGAGAGACTCTTCAATAACATCATACTTGCTTACATCTTTAGAGTCGAGTTTCAGATTAACACCCTTCTCTATATATGTGCGTAGATCTTTATTGAAGCAATTTACTGCAAGTTGGAGAGACCTTTGGTCTATCCCGAACTCTCCGCTAAGAGAGATTGAACGAGGAATTCTTAATGCGATGAAGTCCATAAAAGTCTTTACCTCCTTGACAATATCATCATAGAACGATGCGACCTCATCATATTTCTGGCCATCAACCAAGCAGGTCTTACTTGTTCCTAGAAGCACAGACTTTACCCTTGAAATATCATTCGGAACCTGCGTAAGGAAGAGGCCTCCCTTACATGTTGCTTCCTTCGGATTCTTAGAGTTGATTATCAAATTAATATCCTTAATATCAGACTCGTATATAAGGGAGAATATCTTTGTTGTCAGCAGTTCAAGCGAAGTCTGAACTGTACTCAAGACAGAGATAACCTTCGAACCGTTACCACTGAAAGCAATGTTTGTAGGCGGATTCAAGCCTTTAGCTTTCATGAGGTGAGCAATGTGATACATAATAGAAGTAAAGAATATATAGAAGACTATCTTCTGACTACTATCTTTCATGAGCGTCTCGTTAAAGCTCAAGGTTTCTTCAAGGTGGTTTTGACGAACAAGTTCGTTCTCCTCCAAAGAGAAAAGAAACGATGCAACTTCGGAGGAGTTACCAAAGTTGTTCGCCGTTTTTTCTATGAGCATCTTCTGCAAGTCGCCCATACCTTTAAGGTTGATGATGTACTCGTCCTTAAACTGCTTTATGATGCCATTCAAAGGACCATTTTGTACAGCGACCAAACTGTTACCGAAAATTGCGTCCGCAGCAAAGCGCATAGAGGTGACAAGCTTTACGTCGTTGGTATCAGCAACAACGATGTCGGTGGTACCGCCACCTATATCTATCGTTACGATATTAGTAACGTCAGCTCTTGTCTTTTGGAAGAACGAGTAAGGAGCTATGGACTCAGTAATAGCTATAGGTTGGCCCGTAGGGTTGAAATACTTCTGATATGCAGCAGTCCAGACTCTTTGGAAGAGTCCTCGCTTGTTGTTAGACATACTGATAGGATAGAACCATTTAATCTGTGTTTGTGTCAAACTGGCTCCTTCTTGAATGACCTTGGTACGTATCATTAGAAATAAGGATTCAATATAGCAACGAATTCTCTCCTCATTATCATGGTTCAGTTGACTCCATTTTAGATTTGGAATATAATCGTTGTATCGAGTTCCGATGTCTGCCTTGTTATACATGAATGCCGGTGACGCATTACCTAATGCAACGTATGCTCCCATACCCGACTCATTGATGCCAGCATTGTTCCTATCGACACTAAGGACGGTACGAGTCGGGAAATGGCATTGGGCATCATTGCCGATTGCTTCAGGCAAGAATTCACCACGAGCATGCATACGAATCAAGTCAGACGGCTTGCAAATCATGCTGAACAGAGGATTATCTTGGCTATAAGAGAAAGGCTCTGGCATCCTATTTGCTCCTGAAGTATATTCTATGTGTGTGTTAGATGTACCAAGGTCAATTGCGAACGTCAAGTTAGCCGTTCCCATTCTTTGCTTGAAATTCGGAAGCATTAGACCTGTTGCTCTCAACTCCTTTCCTGGTTGATCTGTCAGAATTGAAATCATAGCACAATCAAACGTCTTGTTCTCTAGGATATACACTTTCGAACGGATGTCATCCTCTATGTCTACATTTCTAACAACATAATCAGGCACAAAGAAAGAATCAACTTCATTATGACAAGAGCATGAGCACTCCTTGTTCAAGTTGAAATCGGAAAGAATGGCAATACGATACTGTGCATCTGCTTCGTTCCTGAATTTTACAGGAGGGAATACGCCGATGGTGAAATCCTCTGGTGCAAGAACGATCGCGCCCTTATTGTTCTGCTTATCAGCTTTTACGTCAAGAGTGTAAATGCGCTTATACTCAACATCACCTTTAGCAATAGGAATACGAAGTACCACCTCGATACCAGAAGCCAATTTCTTGATGTCAATGAAGTGCTTGCCTGAAGGTGTCGTACCCTTTAAGTCTTCCGCTGTAAAATAGTCAAAGAACATTTTTGTAACAGGCAAAAGATACCCTTCTTTCTCAGCATTGTTAGATGTAAAATTTCCATTGAAGTAGTCTTCACTATTAATATCAGAAGGCAACTTAATGATTTTATCATCAAGGAAATCGCTTATTGTCAAATAAGGATGTTGGATGTTAATGCCAGGAAGGGTGCGAGATGCCAGTGCCTTGGCATCATAATACGGAATATTGAAACTACGTCCAAACTTGCAACCGTAATACTCAAGATTATCATAAAGGCTGCTGGTATTTACAGGCAGAACTAATGGCGTCTTACCCCCTGCTATTGTTTTTGTAGCTTGTATCTCAAAGTCTGTGTTGCCCTGAAGATTGACCTCTTTATAATGAAGTGGAAAACCATTAACTTCAACTACTTGATCCACGGTTGATGCAACAGCAACATTCAATGGTTCATAGGTGGAATCGATGAATGATTTCACACCATTCACCATATTGGCGCAACTTGTCTGAATGTCGTCAATTTCCGCTTTAAGGTTGTCGTCAAGAACATAGTAAACTGCATCTAAATATGAATCCACCTCAGGAAAATCAATAGAGAAGTTGAGTATTGAATATCTCAATGTAAATAAATACTTAAGGTATTCAGGATCACGCTGGTCGAGTGAAGCATATTTCTTGTCGAAAGCATAGTCCCCTCCAAAACAAAGATAACGAGAAATCCCCTTTTCGTCATTTGCCGTAGAGAAAAACAATGTAGCAGGTGACGTGGCACCAATAATATGCATAGGTTTATGATTTGGGCCTTTATACTTCAGAATATAGATATTTTTCATCTTGCCGAAGTTATACGGATCTGAGCCTTTGGCATCCTGATCAAAAAACATCTTCAACGCTTTTCCATATATCTGATGTGAAGGATTTGTAGACTTCAACAACTCGTCAATATGGCCTTTATTCCATACCTTTATTTCTACCCTATCCTTCATTGAAGGGTAATTAAAGAAGATCTGGCCGACATCAAGTGAATCTGATACCATTTTGTGGTAAATAGTATCGCCATGAAGACGATTCTTTACCTGTTGAACAGTGAGAACATTTAAAGATTCGCCAACAACCTTGCGGAATGCCTCCTTGACAAGCTCTATTCTTGCAAAAGGAGATGGTATTGAGGTTATTTCACTTTGCGTAGTCGTAGAATCCTCTATCCGGTTGACAAATCCATAATCGTATGTACTACGTGGAGTGTTACTCCAGTCTACAATGGTATTATTTGTACCTGTAGCACCTTTATTTATTCTAAATAAATATCCCATATTATTGGATGTTTAAGTTTTTCTTGCAAATATCTGACAAAGTTTTATGGAACACCTCCATGAATGTGGTAGGTGCACTTGTATTTGATGGGATTGATGATAAATTCTTTCCAAGCATCTCATCAACAAGATCATAACCTTTCTTTCTAAATGGGTTCAAACCAGGATACGTAGGTTTGGCATCTTGAACTTTTGCCAATCCGTCAGAGTCCCTTACATCAGAATCCTTGTAGAATGGGGCGAAAGAAATTTCGTTGCGTTCGAGTTCGTTTATCCATTCTTCAAACATTTCCTTAAATCTCTCGTAGTTTGAGAAGAATGCGCTATTGAAAAAGCTAGAACCAAGCAACGCACCCCTATCTTTAGCCCACTTCTGTTCTAATCGATGACTCACGTCTCGATTATTCAGATAACTATTCATAATAGCCATCATTGAAAGTGGCTTTTTAATGATTGTGTTTGTTTGATTCCCCAGGTCAGAGAAAATGATTGAAGCCTTTGGAGTGGTGTTCAATCCAAACTCATGAAACGATGTTGAAGTAGCAGCACCAGCAAATTGTTTGGCGTCGAAGTCTAAGATTGCAAGTGCACCTAACAACTCAATAAAGTGAGCATCATTAGACTGCTTGTTTCCTCCATCACAGTTGTCATATCCATGACTTGAAAAATCGTCGCCAAGATAATACATGTCGTCCAGAGTTCCATTACCAGTAACATTCTTTTCGTAATAGTGCAATGCAGCTTTTGCTTTTGTAATGAAGGAATCAGCTTGAATAGAACTGTTACCATCTGTCTTTAGATTAAAATATGGAAGCAGCGAAACGGCACCAATAGGTGCAGAAGCAAGGGCAGTGTTATTACTGGTTCGCAAAGTCTTTAGTATAAGAGGGAAACCACTCGCTCCTGTTCCTCCGAAGATAGAACTGATAATAAATACCTTGTCGCCAGTTACGAAATTAGCTTCAAAATTCTTAAAATCTGCAGACTGCGTAAACTGATTCAAGACAATGGAACCAATGTTAGGATTTCCTTTAAATCCAACATCCATTGTTGATGATAAATTTTTATTGGAAAAAAGCATTTTTGCCAATGCTTGGTTCTCCTGCGACATTCCACTAAGTGCAAGGTAACTGTCGTAACTTATTCCTGCCGTACCTACAAGAGGTAGCAAATAGTTACCGTCATTGTTTAATGACGTAATTACTGTCGAAAAGAACCTATTTTCAAATGTATTGTTGAAACTAAGTTCTCCTCGAACCTCCTCGTATTGTCTTAAACTGCAAACGGTACGATCGAGGTCACCATTTGAAGCATCTGGATCTATAATGATAGGTATAATATTGCTATCGGTTTGGGCTCCTGCTGCAAGCAGCATGGTAAGCGAGCGCAACACTCTCGAACCCGAACCTCCAATTGCAAAAACGTACAAGTTCATATACAGCTAAGTTTTTAGAATTTTTTAAAAGGAATATATTTTGCAGGACTCCACCACTTGATGAACAGAGACACCACAAGAACTGTAACAACAGACCAAAGAACATTTGCACATCCAAAGCCAAATGTATCAAGTACAGTCCACGTTTCGGAGTCGTCTATTTCGTTGTTGATAAGAGGTGTATTTGTATACCATAGTGCAATGAGCAGGTTCAGGAAGGCATTCAAGCCTAAACAAAGAAACCATATGCCCCATTGTTTTCTCACTGGTTTTAACATGTAATAAAATACTCCTGTTATTATGCCAGACAAAACAATCATTGCAAGACCAACATGAACATAGCCTGGAACAGTTTCGTACAGGTAGTTGTCTAATTCTTGACCATAGAGGCCATTCGTGTAATAATAGATTGTTGAAAAGAATGTATCCATATACTATTCAAGATTTATGGTTATGTTAAAATAGTTATTGTTATTTTTTGAAGTGTTTTCAAAAGCTTTGCTTACTCCATTGATCAGGTATGATACTCCATAGGTCGTACTATCTGATGGTAAGCCATTACCTTCAAAATTAGATTTTTCAACCCAAGTAGGAGTGGTAATAGGATAAGAAATCGTAATTTTTCCGGGAGCAGGATTTGAGCCACTTGTCCTTATAGTAAATTTGTATTTATCATTGCCTAGCTCCTCGATATTAAAGATTTTGTACTTTGAAGAGTTGTTTGTTTTGACATTGTACGAAGAAGTGTTGATGATATCATCTTTTGCCAAAAGAACCTTATCAAGTTTTGTGGTGAACTCGAACTCGTAAAAATTTTCATTACGTTTCCTATCCCACTTTGATACATGTATTTTGTTTCCTTCAATCATGCGCTTACTTTTTGCTTCGAGCTTAAAGTCCGCATCATATGCTTTTTGCATGAAATATGTACCACAATTCTTCGAATTAAATGGCAAATGAATAATCTTACAAACATTGTCTTTGCGTCCAAAAGCCCAAACATACAAGGGTAATGGTTTGTTGCAACTTATACCACCTGGATAATATTTTCCGCTAAAATCTACCATATACTTGTATATTGCAACCGCAAGATCTTTTTTTTCAAGTTGTTTTGAGAACTGAGAAGTTATACCAGAAGATGCTATTGCAAGATTTCCATTATTTGATGTAAATACATAATCGGAAATTAGGATATTAACACAATCGTTGGTGACACTATCCATCATCATTTCAAGCATCTCGTCCAACTTTGTATATTGTGCAGTACAATTACTTTTTATCGAGTTGACAAATTGCTTGATGTTGCTCTTTGAATTCACGACAGACGTATTTATGAAATTCAAAGTCACATTATTTATGTCCGAACACTCATCAAATCGATCATAAAAGTCCGTAATCAATGTCTCTATAGCAGATGCTTTATTTACATTGCAATAGCCAGCCATACTTCCAGAACTCTCAACAAAGACATTAACGGTTATTTTGCGTTCAGTCTGAGTGGAGTCAATCTTGTTTCCTCCGTTTTGAGTATTCCTTGGGTTACCGCAAGAAATAAAGATTCCAAAGTATGTAATTAGGCAAAGAACAATTACTTGTATAGGTATCCGTCTCATCATTTTTTATATATTTAATTAAATTCTTTATTCTTATAAAATCGTTTGATTCCAGTTTTGGTTTCAGCTCTTATACCAAATCCAAGAAAGCACTGGGGATGTAGGCAGTGCACACAGTCAGAAGTCCGTCGATTACAATTCCTACACGTTGCTGGCTATGATAACGTGCAACCACTCCGACTACTCCTTTAAACTTTCCATCTATTATTCGCACCTTTTGACCTGACTTGAATTTTTCAACCACTTCTGTCGAAGCTACTATATCATCTGAATCAGCAGCACAAATTATCTTTAGGCTGTTCATTTGGTCGTCTGGTACGATTAATGGCACCTTGACAATCTTATTGCCAACGTGAGTATGTCGATAATAAAAGCGGAGGTAGGGGAGGTTTACGTTGTCGTAAACAAAAGCTTTCAATTCATCTTCTGTGCCGTATGCAAAGAATATGTTAGGAATGCGTGATTCTTCGATTGCAACACGTTTGCCGTCTACAATCTTTATTCTCTTTAATGTTGGATAAAAAGCAACGACATTTTTGCTTGTTAGGTAAGTGTATACTTTCTTTTCTCTGCCATACGTGGTGCGGAGAGCATACCAATGGTGTGTGTCTTTTGCATCTTTATTAGTGTCAACTGATGTTCTCGACAGGGCATTATTGGTGGACACCCCTGTTTGTAAGTTCATTGGTTTAGACTTTAGAACTTCGGGGAGAGCGTTGGAGGTAAGTCCAGCGCATAGAGGAGATTGGTTATCTCCAACTTTGCATTTTACATCTGATGTGGCGCAATATTTTTCCATATCGTGATGGTACCTTATCAAAGACTTGACTTGATACACAGACATAAAAAGAAGAGCGTGGGAACCGCCCGCCGTCTGTCCCACTCTCTGAGGCCTTCGCATTGCCCGATACTGTAGAACAGACAACGCTAGAGCCCACGCCGATATGATATATATATGCCGCCACATGGAGTAGTTGAAACCTATATGCAGAAAATACACATAGGTACAATACTCCACTGGCCGTGATATAATCACACCCGTAGACATCTACCGTTGCTCGGTTCGTTGACAGTATCTAAAGTTTGCGAAGTTTCAGAGAGTCAAGAACAAAGCGTCAAGTAAACGCCTTCTATATGTCGTGTCCCCATCCCTTCCCCAATCGGCATCAATCGCTGTTGCCGGACATCTGAATGACACGAAACGTCATGACGACGATGGTATCGGCGTGGAAACGCTACAAAATTATTAAATTCATCTAAACAAAACAAACATTTTCATAAATTATGTAACATTTTCTTATAAAAAAGTGAGTGCAAATATAGAATAGTCGTGTTGCTATATGATTTATAGCGATAATGAAAGGAGATAAATCTCTTATTCTACGAGATGCCGTTCACACGTGAATGCAGGAAGAGTTGCTTTGAAACGGATATTGGCATTAGAGTATGTGGAATATAATCCGACCGATTTAGCTCTAATCGGTCATAATATCCAATTAATCCACTTTTTTCAAAAAAACCGTCAACCATCTGGTCTTCAATGCGGAAGTATCTGTAATTCAGACACTTCCGCATTTTTTGTATGGCGAAAACCATCGGGTGATTGTCTGGATGGTTGGGGAATAAGAAGATTTAATCGTATGGAAGGGGACGGAATATGACATGAGGGGAAAATGGACTTTATTTTATAGGCATACGGACCGGAAAGCGGAAACGGGATGGAGCGAAGCGCGCACGACTGCATCACTGTCTCGCCAAGCTCTGATCAATCATCAGGGCTGAACAAAGGACCGGGATAATATAATCATAAACTTTTAAAAAGCATTGAGTATGCATTATGAAATCAAGTATTCGGATTTCGTGAAGGGAGAATTCACGACACCGTACAATTGGGTTCATTGTTTGAACGAAAACTGCGAGATAAAGAAGAGATGCACGAGATGGCATGTCATCAGAAAGATGAAACAGAAGGACCTGTGTGGGAAATGTATCCTGCCGACCACGAATCCGGTGGAAGGATGCAAACTGTTTCATAAGATGAAGAAGACTAAGGTGGCATGGGGATTCAAGAAGGCTCTCGGCAATGTAAAGGCATGCGACTATAAGGCCATACGCCACGACATCATCAAGACAATGAGCAACAGAAGGGACTTTTCGAGATACGACTCGGGGGCGTGGAAACTGACGGAAAACCAGCAGGAGAAGATAAAGAGGATTTTCGCCGACTATGGGTATGACGACGTGGAGTTTGACTTCTACGAAGAGATGGTCAGCTTTTTGAATAAATAATGGGCACGAAACGGACAGGAAAGATGCCCAACCGGGGCAAGCTGCTTGCCCCTATTGAGAAAGCACCTTGCCCATGTTGGGCAAGCACCGTGCCCAATTCTGAACCAAAACAGACTAAAATTCCAAATCGGCCATTTGGCTAAAAAAACAGACAATACCATGAAAACAAAAAGCATAAGAACAAACAAAAGAGGAAGGTTGAGGATATCAGTCAAGACCTCGGAGAAGTGGTTTGAGAGAATGAACAGTACTCAAACGAGTGAGGAAACGGAAGTGACGAACACGGAGAATGAGACCGGGGAGAGGATTCCGACGAGGTGCTCACATGTGGTGAAGATGGTGGAGCATATCAGGCGGAGGTATGTGTTGAGATACAACACGGTGACAGAATGCACGGAGTATATGGAAAGGGACGGCAACGGACCTTTTCTGATGCTCGACATGAGGGCGCTGAAGAGAATCACGCTGGAGGTGCAGCTGGCGGGCATCGCCGTGGGGTTTAATGACGTGAGAAACTATGTGGGGTCTGACTTCATCGGATGTTTCGACCCCATCGGCGACTTCCTCGCCAAATGTGTGGGCCGCTGGGACGGCAGCGACCATATCGGGAGGCTTGCCGACACGGTGCCGACGGAGGACCCGGAGTGGAGGGAGAGATTCCACACGTGGTTTCTGGGGATGGTGGCGCAATGGACGGGCAAGACGGGGGAGCTGTATGGCAACAGCAACGTGCCGCTGCTCATCTCCGACCAGGGTTTCAACAAGAGCACGTTCTGCCGCCGGCTGCTGCCGCCGGAACTGAAATGGGGATATTGCGACAGTCTGCAGCTGGCGGAGAAGAAGCAGGTGTTGAGGGCGATGTCGGAACTGCTGCTCATCAATCTGGACGAGTTCAACCAGATCTCGCCGAAGCTGCAGGAGGGATTTCTGAAGAATGTGGTGCAGCTGCCGGCGGTGAAGATGAAGCGCCCATGGGGAACTGCCATCGAGGAACTGCCGCGCCGGGCATCGTTCATCGCCACGAGCAACATGCAGAATGTGCTGAGCGACCCGTCGGGGAGCCGCCGCTTCATCTGTGTGGATTTCAACAGGCCCATCGACGTGGCGACGCCAATAGACTACACCCAGCTCTATGCCCAGGCGCTGAGCGAGATAGAGAGTGGGCGCCGCTGGTATTTCGACAAACTGGAAACGGAGCTGCTGACGATGAGCAACGACAGGTTTCAGCGCACGATGGCGGCGGAGGATTTCTTCAAAGAGTATTTCCGCATCGGCAAGGAGAACGGCAGGGGTGAGTATATGACCACGGTGGCGATATTTCAGCATCTGCGCCAGAAGGCGGGTGCGGCGGCAATGGCTTCTACCAATCTCACGACACTCAGCCGCCGGCTGAAGGCGCTGCCCGGAATGACGTCGAGGAGAACATGGCGAGGCAACGAGTTCCTCGTGGAACTGGTGGACAAATGACATTCCACCCATGAGGATGACGAATTGTCCAGACAATCCAAAGCAACCGTCAGGTCGATAATCATCAGACTATCAATGCGTTAGAGCAAAAACCAGACAATCTGACAGTTTCTGGAGAAATCAAGTTTTTCATATATTCCAACAGACTATCCTGCGAAGTCTATCTTATGCAGGATGCCGGTGAGATAGGCTATCGCCATGCCATAATTGGTGATGGGCACACCTTGTGACTGTGAGGAACGGATGCGGTCTAACACATAACGGCGATTGAACATGCAGGCGCCGCAATGGATAACAAGATCGTATGGCGAGAGGTCTTTGGGGAAATCACGGCCGTTGACGAAACTGACCTGAAGGCCCTCGCCCACCCTTTTGCGCAACAGACGCGGCAGTTTCACCCTGCCGATATCCTCGCCCGCCGGCACATGGGCACAGGCTTCGGCTATCAGCACATGAGAACGGTCTGTAAGCCGGGCTATGCTCTCCGCTCCCTGTTTCAACGCCACGGCATCGCCCTTGTAGGCGGCGAAGAGCACGGAGAAGGATGTCAGCCGACTGTCGGCAGGCTTCTGTCCGTACACCTGCGGAAAGACCTGCGAATCGGTGATTATCAGTTGGGGACTCTCACGGAACGAGGCGAGAGCAGCAGCCAGCTTGTCGGGAGTGCAGCAGGAAACGATGCACCGCTTGTCGAGCAGTTCACGGATGGTCTGCACCTGTGGCAGGATAAGGCGTCCCTTCGGTGCCTCCTTGTCCTGTGGCATCACGAGCAACACCCTGTCGCCCTCAGCGGCAAGACTGCCCGTGATGGTCTCCTTGCCGAAATCGGGCGGCAGGAGCTGGAGCAGCAGCTGCATCATCCTGGAGAACCCGCTGCGGCGCCAGGCGCTGACAGCCACGGCGGGCACATCCAGTTCGCCGGACAGACGGTCGGCTGCCTGTTCTGCATCCGCCATGGTGTCTGCCTTGCCCAGGACAAGGAGCCAGGGGGTCTTCTTGAGCTTGAGCCAAGAAGCCCACTCCCGTTCTTCCGGCGTGAGCACTGGTCCGCCCGCCACCAGAATTACGATGTCGGCCTGCTTCACGGCAGTCTGCATCTTGCCAACGCGCAGATGTCCCAGCTGCCGGTCGGTGTCGTCAAATCCCGGTGTGTCGATAATCACACAAGCTCCCAGTCCGGGGAGTTCGGCAGCCTTTCTCACGGCGTCGGTAGTAGTTCCAGCCACGCTGGACACGATAGACACGTCCTGTCCCAACCATGCGTTGAGCAGTGACGACTTGCCGGCATTCCTCTTCCCTATGAGGGCTATATGCAAGCGGGAAACCTGTGGTGTATTCTCCATATCTATGTCAGAATCTGAAATCTCTCTTTCCTTGTTTTATCTCTTCCAGCCGCTTCGTGGCAATCGCCTTTATCTTCGGGTTCGGGATATGCTCCAACGCCTTGGCAATCTCCTGCTGTCCCTTCGCCCGGGTCTCAGGCGAGGCATAGTCTTCGAGATACTCCTGCAGCGTCATCAGGGCATTCGGTCCGCAGCAGTTTGCTATCTGTCCGGCCTTGAGCAGCGACATGAAGCGGTCGCCGGTGCGTCCTTCGCGATAGCAGGCGGTGCAGAAGCTCGGTATATGTCCCAGATCGAGCAGCCAGCCCACCACCTCGTCCAACGAGCGATGGTCGCTAACGTCAAACTGCTCGGTATGCTCCGGCTTTGAGTCGGCATAGCCTCCCACGCTGGTGCGCGAACCGCCGCTGATCTGCGACACGCCAAGCTCCAGCACACGGCGGCGCACGGCCTCTGACTCACGGGTGGAGATGATCATGCCGGTGTATGGAACGGCGATGCGGATGACGGCGACGATGCGCTCGAACATCTCGTCGGAAATGGCGTCGGGGAAGTCCTCTGTTGAGATATCGTCTGCCGGACAGATTCGGGGCACGCTGATGGTGTGTGGACCTACTCCGAACTTTGCCTCCAGATGCTCGGCGTGCATCATGAGGCCCACGAAATCGTAGCGATAGAGGTTGAGGCCGAAGAGAACGCCGATGCCCACATCGTCGATGCCGCCCTCCATGGCGCGGTCCATAGCCTCGGTGTGGTAGGCATAGTTGCTCTTGGGACCTCTGGGGTGGAGTTCCTCGTAGTGCTTCTTGTGGTATGTCTCCTGAAAGAGGATATACGTGCCGATGCCGGCGTCTTTCAGGCGGCGGTAGTTCTCCACCGTGGTGGCGGCGATATTCACATTGACGCGGCGGATGGCTCCATTCTTGTGATGGATGCCGTATATGGTCCGGATAGACTCCAGGATGTATTCTATAGGATTATTGCGCGGGTCTTCGCCGGCTTCGAGCGCCAGACGCTTGTGACCCATATCCTGCAGGGCTACGACCTCCCGCCTGATTTCCTCCTGGGTGAGCTTGCGGCGGGGTATGGTCTTGTTCTTGGCGTGGTACGGACAATATACGCAGCCGTTCACGCAATAGTTGGAGAGATAGAGCGGTGCGAACATCACGATGCGGTTGCCGTAGAAGCGCTGCTTTATTTCTTTTGCCAGATGGAAGATGCGGTCTACCAGATCGGGGACGTCGCACTCCAGGAGCACGGCAGCCTCACGGTGGGTCAGTCCGCCGCATTTCGCCGCCTTCTCAAGCAGATTCTCTATCAGCTCCCGATCGTTCTTATGCTCCGATGCGTATTGCAGCGTATCGAGAATCTCCTGATGGTTGATAAACTCTTCTGCCTCACCGGAGGCAGGATTAAAGATCTTGTCCATGTCATTATTCATTTAAAATCACCACGAGCCGTAGATATACGATACCCGATTTTATCCAATTCTTGTTTCAGCAGGGCCAACCCTTCGGCTGCCTCCGTGCCCATCGCCGCCTTGTTGTCGTAGAGCGCATAGCTGGAGCGGTATGCCGCCGGCGAGAGGTTTGGCATCACCACATTGGCTCCTGCCAGTATGCCCCGGGCCTTGCCGTCGGGCAGGAGTGTGGAGAGCGCCGTAGTGGCTGGTATCAGCACCGACGGGAACATCAGGCGGAAGATGGAGAGCAGGCGCAGGGTGAGGTCGGCACTTCCCGGACGGCAATCCCTGAAGGGTGTGTCATGCTGGGGTATGAAGGGTCCGATGCCTATCATCTGCGGCTGGAAACGCCGGATGAAGCAGATGTCCTCCACCAGATGGTCCAGAGTCTGTCCGGGGCTGCCCACCATGATGCCGGTGCCGGTCTGATAGCCGGTTTCCTTGAGCCATTGCAGACATTGCAGCCGGTGTTCTCTTGACATAGACTCCGGATGGAGCCTGCGGTAATGGTCGGCATTATATGTTTCATGCCTCAGCAGATAGCGGTTGGCGCCGGCACGGAACAGTCCCTCGTATTCGCTCCTCGTCATCTCGCCCAGCGAGAGCGTGATGGCACAGTCGGGATAGGCGAGGCGTATCTCGCTGACCACGTCTTCCAACATAGCATAAGAGCCAGACTTCTCGCCACCTTGCAATACAAAAGTGCGGAAGCCCAGCTTATAGCCTTCCCGGCAAGAGGTCAGGATTTGTTCTTTTGTCAGTTCGTAACGCGCCACCGACATGTTGGCTGCCCGTATGCCGCAATAGTAGCAATTGTTGCGGCAGCGGTTGCCCACCTCTATCAGTCCGCGCATATAGATGTCATGACCAAACTGCCTGAGAGCCACCTCCCGCGCCTGCCGATGCAGATATTCCACGGCATCGGTGTCTGTCGTTGCCAGCAGCTGCCGGTATTCGTCTGGCGCGAGAGCATGGTCTCTGCGTAGTTTGTCAATCCATATCATCATAGGTCTTTGTCTCCTTGCCCAATTCCTTGTCGAACTGGCGCTTTCCGGCTTTCAGCTCATTGTGGACGCAAGGTCCGGTGATACATCCGCCCTCGCATGCCATGACCTCGATGAACTTGGCAGGAGCCTTTCCTGACTTGCCGTAAGCTCGCAGCATGGCGATGTTCTTCTTTGTCAGGTTGGAAACCTGGATTGCCTGCAATGACTCGGCTTTCTCCTTGAGATATGCCTTCACGGCGCCTGTCACGCCACCCAACTCTCCGAAAGCATGTGCCTCGCGCACCGACTGCACCGCCATGCTATATGGAGAGGTTGTGCCCATGTCGATGCCCAGTCCATCGAGCACAGAAGAGATTTCCTCGAATGTGAGAACGAAGTCCACAGCTTCGTCGCTCTGGGCTTCCTTGCGCTTGGCAACGCACGGACCGATGAACACTACATCGGCGTCTGGATGCTGCTGCTTTGCCAGACGGGCGGTGTAATACATCGGCGAACGGGTGTCGGAAACGTATTTCGCCATGTCGGGAGCGTGTTTCTTCACCATCTCCTTGTATGAAGGACAGCAAGAGGTGGTCATGAACGGCTGGCCTTCTTCGAGTCTTTCCAGCAGCTCGTGGCCCTCACGCTCTACGGTCTCCATGGCGCCCTGTGCCACCTCGATGACGTCGGCAAAGCCCATCTCGCGGAGTGCGCCGTAGACCTGGTCTTTCTCTGCCTTGAACTGGCCGAGGATTGCAGGGGCAACGATGGCCACGAGCTTCTTCTTGCTACGGATTCTATAGAGCACGTCGAATACCTGGGATACCTCCATAATGGCGCCAAACGGACATGCGTTGAGACATTTTCCGCAGTATATACACTTGCTCTCATCGATATGCTCTACGCCACGCTCGTCTTTGCTGATTGCCTTTACCGGGCATGACTCCTCGCAAGGAACGGGTATGTATACGATGGCATGGTATGGGCAGCTGTCGTGGCAGATACCACAGCTGATACAAGCATCGTGGTCGATGAATGCCTGTCCGTTCTTCTTCAGATGGACGGCCTTCTTGGGACAGTTGGTCATACAATGGCGGGCGATACATCCACGGCACAGATTGGTGATTTCATAATTGATCTGAACGCAGGATGAACAAGCCTCGTCGATAACGGTAAGGATATCTTCTCTCGGTGCACCGCTGCCGGCTCTCTTCATGGCGCGGAAAGCAAATTCTGAGAGAGGTGTCAGCTCGTCGGTTTCGTCTTCCATCGTCATGCCCAACAACGGAAGTGACTTATATCTCCATACTGCTCTCTCTTTGTGTACACAGCAACGTCCTTCGTGTTTTGAACGGCGGGGACTCAATTGGATAGGCAGACGGTCAATGCGGTCTACTAATTCGTCATTTTTCCATAGCTTCACAAGTTCGGTCAACAGCTTGTGACGGACAATCATGACATTGTTCGTAAATGGCATATTCTTATTTCAGATTTATAGGTTAAACAACAGCCAGAACAGTCTGGCGCAAAACTTTGGGCAAAGTTATAAGAAAGCTTTGAGAGAGGCAAAGGAAATTCATTTTTTTTGATAGAAGAGGAGCCAAATACTGGTAATGACGCCTGGTTTAGCCTTAATCGGCCATCAGGCCCGCCTGGATTGTGATTTTGGGAAGAGTGGATTTCATCTGAGGATTAAGGAGTAACAGCGGGATACTGAGAATCAGAAACGAGCAAAAGACACCTTAAAAAACAAAAGACTGCAAGTATGCCATATATACAATCCATTGCTGAACTGAATGAAATTATAAAGAAATGAGGTGCCATCATATACAACATGCTGAATAAAATCATACCTTTGTATCTGTTAACATTATTAGCGAAAACAAGAGATTATCTAAGGACTTTCATTAGCTCCTTTACCCTCTCCCCTGCTTTTGTTATCTTTGCTGAGAATTAAAAAAAAATAAATAGTATGGCAGGATATTTAAGAGATTTTGATTGGAGCATACCTCTCACACTGGGCAACCAGAAGTTCCCCACCACAACAATGGGAATAGAGGAACCTGACGGCACAGTAAAGAAGAGGCAGGTGTTTGCAGACAGCAAGGGAAACTACTATGGAATGAAAGATGGCAAGGCTATCCCAGTCATGATGCAGCATAATCTTGATGAAGTAGTGGTGACACCATCAAAGGAAGTTAAGCGGGGATTGCTCTCTGATGCTTTCAATCAGTATCTTACAATGAGCAATGACAAGACAAAAGTCAATAATGCTCCCCACAGAGAGTATAACCCACATCTTAAGGATGCCGCTGTCAGAGGAGCAAAGGACTATGCCCTCTGGGACAAGCAACACCCTAATGCTGCAGCTTGGAGAGATGTTGCAACAGCAGCGCCATTTGGAGTAATTGCAGCCCCCTTTATGGATGGTGTTGCATCAACCGCTTTAGGTCAAGGCATTACAAGAGGGCTGGGCTTCTTTGCTGACACAGCAAAGTACAACAGACTGTTCCCATGGATAGATGCAACTGCAACTTCCTTATCTGGTGCTAAAGGACTACAAGACATTCAGAATGGAACATTTACCCCTGAAACAGCCTTGGATGTATCGACTTTGGCACAATTAGTAAAACCAATGTATGAATTGGGGAAAGGGCTGGGAATAGCAGCTTGGCATAGTCCCTTTGCTCAATATCCAAGATATTATGCAGGCAAATTCTATTATGGCAACGATGTGGAATTACCAACTTTATATAAAGCATCAAAACGAATGCCAGTAATAAAAGATGGAAAAATTCAGATTACTTCTCCAATTAATACATTTGCATTTGAAAATGGCAGGGGAGTAGACAGTCCAATAATTACAAATATGACAACAGATGTGCCGGTCAGAAAACATGATAGAGGAGATTGGAATACATCGTCAGTTATGGCATTTCCAGGTAAAACCTTACTTGGTAAACATGTTATTTCTACAAGACCTTCAGATACCTTCACGTATGGAGATAATGTCTTGGTAAAACCATCTAAAGTTATGTTCTTCTCTGGAAATGACATTGATCTAGGAATAGCTTCCAAAATGGGAATGAAAACTGTTACAAACAACAAATTGAAAAATACTTTTAATGCTCTTGATGACATTGAAAATACATCAAATGTAAAATTTGTTATAGAAAAACCAAATTCCGCAGATTATGCTTCAGAGATACGAAAACTCACAAGAGAAGCATCTAACTCACCAAGAGTCAAAGACTATAAATTCATGGATTGGGTATTTCAACCAAAGTTTAAAAGTGAGGTAATACCTTTCCAAGATATATCAAAAATGAGCCAAAAAGAAATAATGACTCTTCCAGAATGGGTTGGAGCACAGTTAGGAAAAGCTGACACAAGAGGGTATCTTCTTAATCCTGATGAATGGAGAAACGTTCTATATGATCCTGCGACACCTGCTGAAGCCATTTTCAGGGATACAAAAGGTATTGAAAGAAAATCAAAATAGGTTTAATAATAAATATTTATGACAAAGGAAGAGATAAGAACTTCAATAAATGAAGATAATATAATTGCAACTATAGAAGTTGAAGGTAAGAAACTTGTTATTTTCTATAGTAAATGGTTTAAAGGATTGTACAGTTATTTTAATTCTGATGAAGAAATGCGTAACTACCTCAAGGACAATTCGGAAAGTGTCTTTAAGGAGTTTATTGAGCAAGCCAAAATAGATGATGAATATTGGCTGAATATTGCTTCAACTGATGACTTTTCCTATTTCAAATTTAAAGGTTCTTCTTGTCAAACTCTACTTTTAGACCAATTGATTATTTTCAGACCATTAATTGAAAGATTTATAACACATGCCAAGCAAGGTACATTTTAAGAATGAATATTGTAAAAAACAGCATTGCAGACTATCTACCCAAAAACTAATTATAATAACAAGAAAGTAACTAGCACAGCTCCTCTCCAGGGGGTGTGCTTTTTATTGATAACCCTTTAAAAACAAAAGACAATGAAAATTACAATCAATACAGATGTCCTCCATGAAGAGAACCTTTCTCTTGGGGATTTCCTTGCATTGCTTATTGGCTACTATGACATTGACTACAAGGACAGCTTCTACAGAATGATAGAGACTGAACTTGCAGCACCTAATGTGTTTCATGGGGATTCCTTGATATTGTCGGACAATACATAGACGGAAAAATCCCGGCCTTGCGCATTGGAAGGCCGGGATTATATGGCATAAGGGATAAGCCCTTCTGACTGTCGGGGATTATCTGTTCATGAATCTTCTGTGGATACTGCTGAAGATGCTCCTCTTCACTTTGTCTGTGGCAGCAGGAGCCATAGAAACGCTTCGTGGCGTGGTTCCGCTGACGCTGGAATATGACATATAACCGCTTTCCATTCCTCCGTAGCGGTATACGGTGCCGTCTGAATTCAGTGAATATGTGAGGTTGTAGTATTTGTTCTCTGTGCCTTCATAATCTTTCATAGTGTAGTCTACACCGGTCGGGAAGTATGACGGGCCCTTGCCTACATAACCGATAAAGAACAGGCCGGCGAGGAACGAGTCTGACTCTTCGTTGAGGAAGTTAGGCACATATTGGAGTGTTACGTTTGCCTTGGCATCATCATAGTCGAAGACTAAGGTTTCGACGTCTTTCTCACCATCCTCAACGAATGTGTAGACAGCCTTCCGGAGTTTGCCGTCGTTCCATGTGAAGGAATAATCGAATGAGGAACTGTATTTCTCCTTTTGTCCATCCTCGATGTAATAGCCGGAACCACTGCCCTTGATTCTCGTAACGTTGCCGTTGTCGTTGTAGCTCACGCTGACGCTGCCCGAACCATGCTCCTCTGAGTCGGAGCTTTCATAGTCGTATTTCTCGGTGCAGCCAGTGATGTAGCCGCTGCCGTTCGTACGGATGTTGCTGACCACACTGACGTCTTTATAGCCGTTGCCGTAGTTGTCTTGTGTAAAGGTGAATGGGTTGTAGCTTGCCTCATACGGATGGTTGCCATAACCGAAGGATGCCAGCGTGCCGTCGCTGTTGTAGGAATATGTAAGGTTGCCGGCACCTGTCACTCTCACCTTCTTACCTGAAGTGGTCTCCAGAACGCCTGACTCGGTGTTGGGTGTAGACGATCCGCCTTCATCATCGTCATCACCGCACGATGCGAAACCTGCTGTAAGTGAAAGTGCTGCTACTACTGCCATTCCCATCCTGCTGAATGACTTGCCATAATCGAAAAATTTCTTGTCCATGTTCTTGTTCTCCTTGTTTTAGTCAAATCCACAAATGTTTTTAGGGGATTGATGTTAACATAATATTGATTATCTCTGCTGTGCAATCGTATATGAATTGCACTACAAAAATAGAGAATAACCGCCACTCATGAAAACGTCATTTCCCCCGATTTGGAACAAACGGCAACACGATGGGAACAAACGGCATAAATATCTGGGGTAAGCGTACAAAAAAATCCGCCCCGAGATGGGACGGATTAATTCCTATGAGATATATTCGGAGAATTATTCTGCCTTAGCTTCCTCAGCCTTTGCCTCCTCTGCTGCAGGTGCCTCTACTGGAGCCTCTGCCTTTGGAGCAGCCTTGCGGCTACGACGAGTCTTCTTGGCAGCTGCCTTTGGAGTCTTGGCCATGTTCTCATCATAGTCTACCAGCTCGATGAATGCCATCTCTGCTGCGTCACCCTTACGGATGCCCAACTTGATGATACGTGTGTATCCTCCTGGACGATCAGCCACTTTAGTAGAAATCTCTTTGAACAACTCAGTAACAGCGTACTTGTCCTGAAGATAACGGAAAACTACACGGCGTGAAGTTGTTGTGTCGTTCTTTGAACGTGTGATAAGAGGTTCTACGAACTTCTTCAAGGCCTTAGCCTTTGCGAGGGTCGTAGTGATTCTTTTGTGCTTGATCAGGGAGATAGCCATGTTTGTCAACATTGCCTTGCGATGGTCAGCAGTACGACCCAGATGGTTGAATTTTTTATTATGTCTCATTTTTTGTTTCTTGTTTTAAGGAGTTTCGCAACGGCAGGAGGAGCCGGATGGCTCCTTCGCCTGTATGCGGATATTATTCCTTATCTAATTTGTACTTAGAAATATCGGTTCCAAACGACAGATTCAGACTCTCGAGCAAATCATCAAGCTCTGAAAGCGATTTCTTACCGAAGTTGCGGAACTTCAAGAGGTCTGTCTTGTTGTACTGTACGAGATCGCCGAGTGTCTCTACGTCGGCTGCCTTCAGACAGTTGAGGGCACGAACGCTGAGGTTCATGTCTACAAGGCGTGTCTTGAGGAGCTGGCGCATGTGGAGAACTTCCTCGTCGAACTCCTGGTTTGTCTCAACGTCAGTGTTCTCGAGAGTGATCTTCTCGTCAGAGAACAGCATGAAGTGATAAATCAGGATCTTGGCAGCCTCTTTAAGTGCGTCTTTCGGGTGAATGGAACCATCCGTAGTGACTTCAAGGAGGAGCTTGTCGTAGTCGGTCTTCTGCTCAACACGATATGGCTCAACGGCATATTTCACGTTACGGATTGGGGTGTAAATTGAATCGATTGGAATTACGTTGACATCGGTGCAGAACTCACGGTTCTCATCAGCCGGAACATAGCCACGGCCTTTGTTGATAGTGAGGTCTATCTGCATTGATGCTTTTGCGTCTAAATGACAAATCACCAAATCAGGGTTTAACACTTCAAATCCAGTCAGATACTTACCGATATCACCAGCCTTGAATTCTGTGGAATTCTCAACGGTGACACTAACTTTCTCGTTCTCGAATTCTTCTACTACTTGCTTGAATCTTACTTGCTTCAAATTCAAGATAATGTTAGTTACATCCTCCTTAACTCCAGGAACTGAGGAGAACTCATGCTCAACACCAGCTATGCGGATGGTGTTGATGGCATAACCCTCAAGGGAGGAAAGCAGAATGCGGCGCAACGCGTTGCCAATGGTAACACCGAAGCCAGGCTCAAGAGGACGGAACTCGAACTTGCCGAATTTGTCATTGGCCTCCAACATTACAACTTTGTCGGGTTTTTGAAATGCTAATATCGCCATTAATTTAATGATTATTTAGAGTACAACTCAACGATTAACTGTTCCTTGATATTCTCAGGAATATCAGCACGCTCTGGCTTGTGCAAGAACTTGCCGCTCTTTGTGTTCTCGTCCCACTCGATCCATGGGTACTTGCTGTGGTTGAAGCCAGCGAGCGCTGTCTCGATAACCTCGAGAGACTTAGCCTTCTCGCGAACACCAACAACCATACCTGGCTTAACGGCAAATGAAGGTATGTTAACAACCTTGCCATCAACTACGATATGCTTGTGGCTAACGAGCTGGCGGGCAGCTGCACGTGTAGGAGCTATACCAAGACGGAATACTACGTTGTCAAGACGGCACTCAAGGTTCTGGAGCAGCACCTCACCGGTGATACCTTCAGCCTTTGCAGCCTTCTCAAACATATTACGGAACTGGCGCTCAAGTACACCATAGGTGTATTTAGCCTTTTGCTTCTCTGCCAACATGACACCGTACTCAGACATCTTTCGACGACGATTGTTGCCATGCTGTCCAGGAGGGAAGTTTCTCCTAGACAAAACTTTGTCTGCGCCGAAGATTGGCTCACCAAAACGACGCGCAATTTTTGATTTCGGACCTATATATCTAGCCATAATATTAAAAAATCTTTGTTGATGCCCTGCATCGCCAGAAAAAACCACTTGCGATGCAAGGCAGATTGGGTATTCTTCTTGATTAAACTCTTCTACGCTTTGGAGGACGACATCCGTTGTGTGGCAATGGAGTAACGTCTACGATCTCTGTAACCTCGATGCCGGCACCGTGGACAGCACGGATAGCTGACTCACGACCGTTACCTGGACCCTTAACGTATGCCTTCACCTTGCGAAGACCGAGGTCGAAAGCGACCTTGGCGCAATCCTCTGCTGCCATCTGAGCAGCGTAAGGAGTGTTCTTCTTAGAACCACGGAAGCCCATCTTACCAGCTGAAGACCAAGAGATAATCTGACCCTCGCTGTTGGCCAATGACACGATAATGTTGTTAAAGGAGCTATGAACATGCAACTGTCCGAGAGCGTCAACCTTAACATTTCTTTTCTTTGCGACTGTTTTCTTTGCCATAACTCTAATTATTATTTAGTAGCCTTTTTCTTATTTGCAACAGTCTTCTTCTTTCCCTTACGTGTACGAGCATTGTTCTTTGTGCTCTGACCACGTACTGGAAGACCGTTACGATGACGAACTCCACGATAGCAACCAATGTCCATCAGTCGCTTGATATTCAACTGGATCTCTGAACGGAGATCACCTTCTACTTTGAATTCAGCGCCGATAATTTCACGGATCTTGGCTGCCTGGTCGTCAGACCACTCGTTGACTTTCAAGTCACGGCTAACACCAGCCTTGTCCAATATCTTTGCTGAACTACTTCGACCTATACCGTAGATATAAGTCAATGCGATTTCGCCACGCTTATTCTGGGGCAAATCTACTCCAACAATTCTTATTGCCATTTTGTGTTAAATGATAAAATAAATAAATTTGTTTGTTAATAAAGCGACACGACTGACTTCACAATCAGGGTGCCAACCCTTTTTTAACCCTGACGCAACTTGTACTTAGGGTTCTTCTTGTTGATAACGAACAGACGACCTTTACGACGAACGATCTTGCAGTCGGGTGTACGTTTCTTCAATGATGCTCTTGTCTTCATATATCTCTATAGTTTATTTGTATCTAAATACTATTCTGCCTTTGGTCAAATCGTATGGACTCATCTCCACCTTTACCTTGTCACCAGGAAGAATCTTGATGTAGTGCATCCTCATCTTTCCTGAGATGTGGGCTGTGATAGGACAACCATTCTCCAACTCAACGCGGAACATCGCGTTAGAGAGTGCCTCTACGATTGTTCCATCTTGCTCAATTGCGGCTTGCTTTGCCATAACTTAATAATTTGCTTCTAATTTTTCTATTTCACTAAACGAAGATAAAACTTCTGCCTTACCGTTTCTCACTGCCAAGGTATGCTCGAAGTGAGCAGCCGGCTTTCCGTCGCGAGTGCATATAGACCAATGGTCGGGCAACATCGCAATCTTGCGGTCTCCCATCGTAATCATCGGCTCGATGGCGAGACACATTCCTGACTTCAGCAGGATGCCGTTACCTCTCCGGCCATAGTTGGGTACCTGGGGGTCTTCGTGCATCTCTCTTCCTATGCCATGGCCCGTCAACTCCCTTACGACTCCATAACCTTTTTTCTCACAATGGTCTTGAACGGCAGAACCGATGTCGCCAAGATGACGACCGGCTACCGCATTCTCGATTCCTTTGTATAAAGCTTCTTTTGTCGTGGACAACAGTTGCTTTATCTCATCGGAAACCTCACCTACACAGAACGTGTAGCAAGAGTCGCCATTGAAGCCATCCAGCAATGTTCCACAATCGATGGAGATGATATCGCCATCTTTGAGAACAGTATCTTCACTTGGTATTCCATGAACCACAATGTCATTAACGGAAGTACAGATACTAGCCGGAAACGGGTCGCCATAGGGATTCGGGAAATTCTTGAACGTCGGGATTGCTCCGTGGTCGCGAATGAATTGCTCAGCAACCTTGTCAAGGTATAGAGTAGTTACTCCGGGCTTTATACGATTAGCCAATTCAGTCAGTGTCTGTGACACCAACTGATTGGCTTTACGCATTAATTCAATTTCATCTTCAGTCTTCAGAAAAACTTTCATCTGCACAGTGCTTAGTAAGCGGAAACGCCAGCGTTACGACCGCGGACATGTCCTGAGTTGAGAAGACCATCGTAATGTCTCATCATCATGTGGCTCTCAATCTGCTGCAGTGTATCGATAACGACACCTACGAGAATCAGAAGAGAAGTACCACCGAAGAACTGCGCAAATCCATCCTGTACATTGAGCAACGCTGCCAATGAAGGCATGATTGCGATGAAGGCGATGAACAAAGAACCAGGGAATGTGATACGGCTCATCACCGTCTCAATGTAATCCGCTGTTTCCTTACCAGGCCTAACGCCAGGAATGAAACCATTATTACGTTTCATATCCTCTGCCATCTGAGTAGGATTCAATGTAATGGCTGTATAGAAATATGTGAAGGCAATGATAAGCACTGCGAACACGATATTGTACAGCAAACTACGGTGATCCATCAGAGAACGGATGATTTCGTTAGAGGCATCAGTAGAATACTGAACCACTGCGAGAGGAATGAACATCAAAGCCTGAGCAAAGATGATAGGCATAACGTTTGCAGCGAAAAGCTTCAAAGGAATATACTGACGAGCGCCACCATATTGCTTGTTGCCGACAATACGCTTAGCATACTGTACAGGAACTTTTCGAGTGCCCTGAGTGAGGAGCAATGCAGCACAAACCACAAGATAGAGGATGAGAAGCTCAATGATGAACATTACCAGACCACCGTTTGTGATGGCGGTAAAGCGAGAACTTGTCTCCTGAATGAAAGCCTGTGGAAGACGGGCAATGATACCGATCATAATGATAAGTGAAACACCATTGCCGACGCCCTTGTCAGTGATGCGCTCACCGAGCCAGAGAACAAACATACTACCAGCTGCAAGGATGATAGTGGCTGTGAGGATGAAAGATCCCCAGTCGAGACCAGGAGCCAAAGCTCCGTAAGCCTGCGCCTTGAGGTTCATCAGATAAGAAGGAGCCTGGAACACGAGTATGAACACAGTCAATACTCGTGTGTACCAGTTGATCTTCTTGCGGCCACTCTCGCCCTCACGCTGCATCTTCTGGAAGTAAGGCACAGCGACAGCAAGCAGCTGCATAACGATAGAAGCTGAGATGTAAGGCATTATTCCCAATGCGAAAATAGAAGCATGAGAAAACGCACCACCGGAGAACATATCCAACAGTGACATCAAACCGCCACTTGTCTGATTCTGCAGTTTTTCCAACATTGCAGGGTTAATACCAGGAAGCACTACGAAAGAGCCGAAACGATAAATCGCCACGAACAGGATCGTGATGAGGATGCGCTGACGCAGATCCTCAATCTTCCAACAGTTCTTCAGTGTCTCAATAAACTTTTTCATTTACTTAGATTATAGTTGTGTTACCACCAACTGCCTTGATTGCCTCTTCAGCAGTCTTAGAGAAAGCGTTTGCCTCTACATCGAGCTTAGCCTTCAACTCGCCGTTTCCAAGAATCTTAACGAGTACTCTACCCTTTACTACTCCGAACTCCTTGAGCTCAGCAAGACCGATCTTAGTGAGGTTCTTGCTCTCTGCCAAAGTCTGAAGAGTAGAAAGGTTTACAGAAAAGTATTCCTTGTGGTTGATGTTCTTGAAACCAGACTTAGGAACACGACGCTGCAAAGGCATCTGACCACCTTCGAAGCCAATCTTTCTCTTATAACCAGAACGAGCCTTGGCACCCTTGTGTCCACGAGTAGAAGTACCACCGAGTCCAGAACCTGTACCACGGCCGATACGACGACGTGAATGTGTAGAGCCTTCAGCTGGCTGTAAATTATGTAATTTCATAATTGTTCTTTTTTTAATGTTACGAGTAATTAATCAACAACACTTACCAAGTGGTGTACCTTTCTAATCATTCCGCGGATAGTAGGATTATCTTCATGCTCTACAACCTGTGAAATCTTTGTCAAGCCCAGCGCCTGAAGAGTGCGCTTCTGGTCAACTGGAGCACCGATCTTACTCTTAATCTGTTTGATCTTTATTGTTGCCATAAAAATTCTCCTTTATTAACCGTTAAATACTTTATCAAGTGAAATACCACGAGTCTGTGCCACTGTGTATGCATCGCGCAACTGGCTCAATGCAACGATAGTAGCCTTTACGAGGTTGTGTGGGTTGGAAGAGCCCTTTGACTTAGCCAAAACGTCCTTGATACCAACACTCTCCAATACAGCACGCATAGCACCACCTGCTACAAGTCCGGTACCGGCTGCTGCTGGGCGAAGGAATACCTTTGCACCACCGAAGCTAGCCTCGATCTCGTGAGGGATAGTACCCTTGAGAAGAGAAACCTTTACAAGGTTCTTCTTTGCAGACTCTACACCCTTTGCTATGGCAGCAGTAACTTCACCTGCTTTGCCAAGACCCCAACCGATGACACCGTTTCCATCGCCAACAACGACAATTGCAGCGAAGGTGAAAGTACGGCCACCCTTGGTAACCTTGGTAACACGGTTAATAGCAACCAATCTGTCTTTTAACTCAACGTCACTATTTATTTTTACTTTATTCATTGCCATAATCGATTAAAAAATTAGACCGCCTTTACGTGCTGCATCAGCCAACTCCTTAACTCGTCCGTGGTAGAGATAACCGTTACGGTCGAAAACCACCTTAGAGATGCCAGCCTCGATAGCCTTCTTGGCTACGAGCTCGCCAACCTTGGCAGCCTGCTCCTTCTTAGGCATAGCCTCAAGTCCGAGTGATGAAGCAGAGGCAAGTGTAGTGCCTGTCAGGTCGTTGATAATCTGAACGTAAATTTGCTTATTGCTACGGAAAACACTCATACGTGGACGCTCGGTTGTACCGTTGACACGCTTACGTATTCTGTATTTTATCTTAATTCGTCTTTCTACTTTCTTAGTTGTCATAATCGAAAATTATTAAAGTTACTTAGCTGCAGCTGTCTTACCAGACTTTCTGCGGATAACCTCACCCTTGAACAAGATACCTTTTCCTTTATAAGGCTCAGGCATACGGAAAGAACGAATTTTTGCACAGATAAGTCCCAGTAACTCCTTGTCACAAGACTCAAGAATTATGATAGGATTCTGATTTCTTTCAGACTTAGTCTCAACCTTAACTTCCTTAGGAAGCTGAATGAAAATTGGGTGTGTATAACCAAGAGAGAACTCGATGAGGTTTCCCTGGTTTGAAACACGATAACCAACACCTACAAGCTCCAAGACCTTCTGATAACCTTCGCTTACACCAACAACCATATTGTGGATCAAAGCACGGTAAAGTCCGTGGAAAGCATTTTTCTGCTTATAGTTAACAGGGCTGTTCTCGTCAACAGAAAGAACAACATGTCCATCCTCTATCTTAACGATGATTGAGCTGTCAACCTTCTGTGAAAGCTCACCCTTAGGACCCTTTACACTTACAACGCCGTTGTTAAGAGCTACTGTAACTCCAGCTGGAATACTAATTGGTAATTTACCTATTCTTGACATATTCAATCCTCCAATTAATATACGTAGCAAAGAACCTCACCACCAATCTTCAGGTCGGCAGCCTCTTTGTTAGTCATTACACCTTTGGATGTAGATAATATTGCAATACCTAATCCGTTGATAACTCTCGGCATTTCCTTGTAACCAGCGTACTTACGAAGACCTGGGGTGGAAACTCTCTTAAGGCACTTGATTGCGTTTGCCTTAGTCTGTGGGTCATACTTCAAGGCAACCTTGATAGAACCCTGAGGACCATCCTCTACGAACTTGTAGTTAAGGATGTATCCCTTCTCGAAGAGGATTTTAGTGATTTCCTTCTTCAAGTTAGAAGCTGGAACTTCAACAACACGGTGATGAGCCATGATTGCATTTCTCAACCTCGTTAGATAATCTGCTATTGGATCTGTCATTATATAAAATGTTTAATTAATCGGGCCTACCCCGACAATATTAAAAAATTGAAACTGCTTATTACCAGCTTGCCTTCTTAACTCCAGGGATGAGTCCTGCAGAAGCCATCTCACGGAACTGAATACGAGAGAGACCGAACTGACGGATATAACCCTTTGGACGACCTGTGATCTTGCAACGGTTGTGCAAGCGGATTGGGTTTGCATTCTTTGGAATAGACTGCAACTTACGAGCTGCCTCGTATGCCTCTACAGGATCGTTAGAAGTTGCGATAACCTTCTTCAACGCTGCGCGTTTCTCGGCATAACGTGCCACCAGTTTGGCACGTTTTACCTCGCGAGCTTTCATTGACTCTTTTGCCATATCTTATTTATCGTTTTTAGCGTTCTTGAAAGGAAGGCCGAAAGCCTTCAACAAAGCATAACCCTCTTCATCCGTGTTGGCAGATGTCACGAAAGTGATGTTCATACCCTGGATGCGGTCGATAGAGTCGATGTTGATCTCCGGGAAGATGATCTGCTCTGTAACACCGAGTGTGTAGTTACCACGGCCGTCGAACTTGCTCTCGATACCCTTGAAGTCGCGGATACGAGGAAGGGCGATGCGCACGAGTTTCTCGAGGAACTCATACATGCGCTCACGACGCAATGTCACCATAACACCGATAGGCATCTTCTTACGAAGCTTGAAGTTAGCGATATCCTTCTTAGAATATGTTGCTACTGCCTTCTGACCAGTGATAGCAGTGATTTCGTTGATAGCGACATCAATGATCTTCTTGTCCTGTGTCGCATCTCCGAGACCCTGGTTTACAACGATTTTCTTGAGGGCAGGAATCTGCATCTTAGAAGAATAGTTGAACTGTTTCTGGAGTGCAGGAGCGATTGTCTCTGCGTAAACGGTTTTTAATTCAGCTGTATTCATTATTTGATTTCCTCCCCTGACTTTTTAGCGATGCGGACCTTCTTGCCCTCATCGTTCATCTTAATTGCAATACGAGTAGCCTTGCCACTCTTAGGATCTATCAAACTCAAGTTAGAGATATGTATAGAAGCTTCCTGCTTTACAATACCTCCCTGAGGGTTCTTAGCACTTGGCTTTGTGCTCTTAGAGACCATATTCACGCCCTCTACGATAGCACGCTGCTTGTCAACCAGTACCTTCAGCACCTTACCAGTCTTGCCCTTGTCCTCACCGGCCAGAACGATGACTGTATCGTTTTTCTTAATATGTAACTTATTCATTAATCTCTTACTTTAAATATTAAAGAACCTCAGGTGCCAAAGAAACGACTTTCATGTTGACTGCACGCAATTCGCGGGCAACAGGGCCGAAGATACGGCTACCGCGGATTTCACCAGCATTGTTCAACAAAACACAAGCATTGTCATCGAAACGGATGTAAGAACCATCAGCACGACGAATCTCCTTCTTTGTGCGAACAATCAAAGCCTTAGATACTGCACCTTTTTTCAAATCACTTGACGGGATGACGTTCTTTACAGAAACTACGATCACGTCACCAACACTTGCATAACGGCGGCGTGTTCCACCAAGCACACGGATGCACAAAGCCTCACGGGCGCCGCTGTTATCACATACAGTAAGTCTTGATTCTGCTTGTATCATATTTACTTAGCTTTTTCAATTATTTGAACTAATCTCCATCTCTTTGTCTTACTCAAAGGACGAGTTTCCATAATGAGGACTGTATCACCTACGTTAGCCTCATTCTTTTCATCATGAGCGTGGTATTTCTTTGTCTTCTGGACAAACTTACCATATATAGGGTGCATCTCCTTGAACTTAGAGGCAATAACAATGGTTTTATCCATCTTGTTACTGATAACGACACCCGTTCTTGTCTTTCTTAAATTTCTTGTTTCCATCTGGACCATTGTTATTTGTTAAGTTCTCTCTCGCGGAGTACTGTCTTCATGCGTGCGATGTCACGACGTGCCAACTTAATCTGAGATGGATTCTCTAGAGGAGTGATCGCATGATTAAGTTTCATCTGATTGTACTTTGCAACCTCTGACTCTATTCTCTCTACCAAGTCCTTGGTTTCGAGTTCTTTTACTTCTTTAATCTTCATAATTAAGCGTTTTTATCGAAATCACGTCTAACAATAAATTTAGTCTTAACAGGCAATTTCTGCGCTGCGAGACGAAGAGCCTCCTTTGCTATGTCAAAAGAAACGCCTTCAACCTCGAAAAGAACGCGTCCTGGAGTAACAGGGGCTACCCATCCTGCTGGATCTCCCTTACCTTTACCCATTCGGACGTCAGCAGGCTTGCGAGTGATTGGTTTGTCAGGGAAAATGCGGATCCATACCTGACCCTCACGCTGCATATAACGATTGACTGCGATACGGGCAGCCTCTATCTGGCGGCTATCCAACCATTTTGCCTCAAGTGTCTTGATACCGAATGATCCGAAAGCCAGCTGTGTACCTCTGTGAGCGTTGCCTTTATTACCACGTCCATCTTGAGGTCTTCTGTATTTTACTCTTTTAGGCTGTAACATGTTTGTTTCTAACTTTAACGGTTATTGTTTCTCTTACGGTTACCTCTTGGTTTGCCACCCTGACGTCCGCCATTAGACTTCTCCTGTGTGAAGTTAGGTGTGAGATCTACCTTGCCGTAAATCTCGCCGCGGCAAATCCAAACCTTGATACCAAGCAGACCAACCTTTGTGAGTGCCTCTGCCTGACAGTAGTCGATGTCAGCGCGGAATGTATGCAGAGGAGTACGTCCCTCCTTGTACATTTCCTTACGTGCCATCTCGGCACCGTTCAGACGGCCAGTGATCTGTACCTTGATACCCTCAGCACCTGCACGCATAGTGTTTGCAACAGCCATTTTGATAGCACGACGGTAAGCGATCTTACCCTCAACTTGTCTTGCTATGTTATTAGCAACGATTGATGCGTCAAGCTCAGGCTTCTTAACCTCGAAAATATTAATCTGAATCTCCTTGTCGTAGAGTTTCTTCAACTCTTCCTTCAACTTGTCAACGTCTTGACCACCCTTACCAATGACGAGACCCGGACGGGCTGTGCATATAGTGATGGTAACAAGCTTCAAAGTACGCTCGATGACGATGCGGGAAACGCTAGCCTTAGCCAGACGCTCGTTAAGATACTTACGGATTTTGGTATCCTCTACCAAATTATCGCCGAAGTTCTTACCACCGAACCAATTTGACTCCCAACCTCTAATGATACCAAGACGGTTGCTTATTGGATTTACTTTCTGTCCCATTCTACTATATTATTTTTCATCATTAGTTTTGGCATCAACAAACAGAGTGATGTGGTTGCTACGCTTGCGGATTCTGTAACCACGACCCTGTGGTGCCGGTCTCATACGTTTCATTGTAACGCCCTCGTCAACGAAGACCTTAGAGATATAAAGTTCACCGTCTTCAGCCTTACGGTCATTTTTTGTTTCCCAGTTTGCGATAGCAGAGCGCAACAACTTCTCTACGTCTGCAGCAGCAGCCTTGTTAGAGAATTTGAGAACTCCAAGGGCGCGGTTAACCTCCATGCCACGAACCATGTCAACTACATAGCGCATTTTGCGTGGAGAAGAAGGAACGCCATTGAGCTTCGCAAAGTACATTGTTTTCAAGGCCTCTTTTCTTTTCTCAGCCGATATTTTTTTTCTTGCTCCCATTTTAATTTCTTTTTACAATGGTTTGCCTGTTATTTCTTATTACCAGCATGTCCGCCGAAACGACGTGTTGGTGAGAACTCACCAAGCTTGTGGCCGACCATGTTTTCGGTAATGTAAACAGGAATAAATTTATTTCCGTTATGAACTGCAACAGTGTGACCCACAAAATCAGGGGAAATCATTGATGCTCTAGCCCATGTTTTAACGACACTCTTCTTTCCGCTTTCATTCATAGCGAGAATTTTCTTCTCGAGCGACACGTTAATGTACGGACCTTTTTTTAATGAACGACTCATAATTTACTCTAATTAACTTGATTATTTCTTAGCTCTTTCAATAATATACTTGTTAGAATGCTTCTTTGGAGCTCTTGTCTTGAGTCCCTTAGCATACAAGCCCTTACGTGAACGTGGATGACCTCCAGACTGACGTCCTTCACCACCACCCATTGGGTGATCAACTGGGTTCATTACAACACCACGGTTGTGTGGACGACGACCAAGCCAACGTGAGCGACCTGCCTTACCAGACGACTCAAGAGCGTGGTCCGAGTTACCTACGCTACCTACAGTAGCTCTACAAGCACTAAGAATCTGACGAGTCTCGCCAGAAGGGAGTTTGATAACACAATAACTGCCTTCACGAGAAGTCAACTGAGCAAAATTACCAGCCGAACGAACGAGCAGGGCACCCTGTCCAGGACGCAATTCAATGTTGTGAATTACTGTACCTACTGGAATGTTAGCGAGCGGGAGAGTGTTTCCAATCTCAGGCGCTGCATCCTTACCAGACATCAGGGTAGTACCTACCTGCAGTCCATTGGGAGCAATAATGTAACGTTTTTCTCCATCTGCGTAGAACAAGAGAGCGATACGAGCCGAGCGGTTTGGATCATACTCAATTGTCTTAACTACAGCTGGAACACCATCTTTCTCTCGTTTGAAGTCGATCATACGGAACTTCTTCTTGTGACCGCCGCCACGATAGCGGACAGTCATCTTACCGGTGTTGTTTCGACCGCCGGTAGAACGTTTACCGTAAACGAGAGACTTCTCTGGCACGGATGCAGTAATCTCCTCGAACGTGCCAATAACCTTGTGTCTTTGACCCGGTGTAACCGGTTTAAATTTACGTACTGCCATTTTTTATTTTAGATATTGCTGTAAAAATCAATTGTATCGCCCTCTTTCAGAGTAACGATTGCCTTCTTATACGCGTTCTTCTGACCCTTGATGAGTCCGGCCTTTGTATAGCGGCTTGAGCGCTTACCAGCGTAACGAAGCGTATTTACATTAATTACTGTAACGTTATACAGACTTTCAATTTCTTTCTTAATCTCGAGCTTACCGGCCTCTGGGCGAACGATGAAGCCATACTTAGCCTCTGCCTTCTTTGTGCGTGTCTCACCCTTTACCTTGTAAGTTTTCTCAACAGAAGACTTGTCTGTAATTTTAGTCATCTTCTCAGTGACCAATGGTTTGATAATGAATGCCATAATTTACTGTCTCCTATTAATTTATTTTGTTAAGATTCCGTCGATTGCCTTGAGCGAATTTTCAGTCACGACAAGAACATCAGCGTTCAAAACCTTGTAAGTATTGAGGGCCGATGCAGTCATGATTTCGGTACGCTGCAAATTTCTAGCTGACAAATATACGTTTTTATTTACTTCTGGCAAAACCAAGAGAGTCTTACGTCCGTCAACTTTAAGATTTTTAGCAACATTTACGAATTCTTTAGTCTTTGGAGCCTCAAAAGTGAAGTCCTCAACAACAACTATAGCATTCTCCTGAGCCTTGTAAGAAAGAGCGCTCTTGCGTGCGAGAGACTTAACTTTCTTGTTCAGCTTGAAACGATAGTCACGTGGTTTAGGACCGAATACGCGACCACCACCAACGAGTACAGGTGAGTTGATATCACCACGACGTGCGCCGCCGCCACCTTTCTGACGTCCGAGCTTACGTGTAGAACCAGCATGCTCACTTCTCTCCTTAGACTTTGCTGTTCCCTGACGCTGGTTAGCGAGGTACTGCTTTACATCGAGATAAAGAACATGGTCATTAGGCTCAATTCCGAAGATTGATTCGTTTAACGTAACCTTTCTTCCAGTGTCCTCACCTTTAATATTTAATACGCTAATTTCCATTATTTCTCAATTATTACGGTTGAACCATTACAACCAGCTACACTTCCCTTAACGAGAATAAGATTGTGCTCTGGAATTACCTTTAACACTTTGAGGTTCTGAGTTGTCACTCTGTCACCTCCCATTTGTCCGCCCATGCGCATTCCCTTGAATACCTTTGCTGGGTAAGAACAAGCACCGATAGATCCCGGTTTGCGGGCGCGGTCGTCCTGTCCGTGAGTAGACTGTCCTACACCACCGAATCCGTGACGCTTAACGACACCCTGGAAACCTTTACCCTTTGAGGTACCTACAACGTCAACGAAGTTTGTGTCGTTGAAGATCTCAACCGTAATGGTGTCACCGAGGTTGTACTCCTCGTCAAACTTGAACTCGGCCAAGTGTCTCTTTGGTGTTGTACCTGCCTTCTTGAATACGCCGAGCATAGGTTTAGTGGTATTCTTCTCCTTCATCTCGCCGTAAGCCAACTGATAGGCCTGGTAACCGTCCTTCTCAACGGTCTTTACCTGAGTTACAACACAAGGACCTGCTTCGATAACAGTGCACGGTACATTCTTACCGTCGGCACTGAAAACGGATGTCATTCCGATTTTTTTTCCAATTAATCCTGGCATTTCAATTAATATTAAAAAATTAAACTATACTTTGATTTCTACTTCTACACCGCTTGGCAACTCAAGCTTCATCAGGGCGTCAACAGTCTTTGCTGTTGAGCTGTAGATGTCGATAAGACGCTTGTAATCGCTGAGCTGGAACTGCTCACGAGACTTCTTGTTAACGAAAGTAGAGCGGTTAACGGTAAAAATACGCTTGTGTGTAGGCAATGGAATAGGACCGCTAACGATGGCACCTGTAGCCTTTACTGCCTTCACGATCTTCTCTGCTGACTTGTCAACCAACTTGTGGTCGTAAGACTTCAGCTTGATTCTGATTTTCTGACTCATTTTTAATTTTGAAATTAATAATATAAGAAATAAAGAGAGAGGCACGTCAATTAAGAGTCATACGCTAAATGGCGTCCTCTCTCTCTAAAATGTGTTTTTTTACAGGAGGTCTGTACGACCCTTAACTTCCTCGAGCACTGCCTTGGCGATAGTGTTAGAGAGAGCTGCATGATGGTCATACTCCATAGAGCTTGTAGCACGACCTGAAGTGATTGTACGGAGAGCTGTTACATAACCGAACATCTCTGCCAGCGGAACCATAGCGCGAACGATACGGGCACCAGAACGAGTCTCGTCCATTCCCTCTACCTGTCCACGGCGCTTGTTCAAGTCACCGATCACGTCACCCATGTTCTCCTCTGGAGTAACAACCTCGAGCTTCATGATAGGCTCCATAAGAACCGGACCTGCCTTAGCGCAAGCGTTCTTGTAAGCCTGGAGAGCAGCGATTTCGAATGAAAGCTGGTCGGAGTCAACCGGGTGGAATGAACCATCCACGAGAACTACCTTCAAGCTGTCCATAGGATAGCCACCGAGAACACCGTTCTTCATTGCGTTCTCAAATCCCTTCTGTACTGATGGGATGAACTCCTTAGGAATGTTACCACCCTTAACCTCGTTGATGAACTGGAGTCCGCCCTCCTTGTAGTCCTCGTCGATAGGACCAACGTTTACGATGATGTCAGCGAACTTACCACGACCACCAGACTGCTTCTT
>ULOZ01037072.1_pt1 | contig 40669 bp, 38 predicted proteins | sample 1953031 | NCBI WGS metagenome assembly ULOZ01 (sample SAMEA4835616, study PRJEB28245) | human gut metagenome | biome: gut microbiome; material: fecal sample | place: Denmark | collected 2008
AATGCTTAAAGAATTTGAATATTTAGGTGAAGAAAAAGCTTATGAAGTTGTAGTAACAAATACAAATAAAGTATCAGATATGTGTGATAGAATAGACCCAATATCACCAGAAAAATGTCCACCACATATTCCAGGATGTGAGGAAGATATCAAAAATATTGCATATAAAAAAGCACATGAATTATATGGTGATCCATTACCAGAAATAGTTCAAACAAGACTAGATAAAGAATTAAACTCTATTATAAGCAATGGATATTCAGTAATGTATATTATTGCACAAAGACTAGTATGGAAATCAAATGAAGATGGATATATAGTAGGTTCAAGAGGATCAGTAGGATCATCACTTGTAGCATTTATGACAGGTATAACAGAAGTAAACTCATTACAGCCACATTATAGATGTCCAAAATGTAAATATTCAGAATTTGATGATTATGGAGTTGGAAATGGATTTGATTTACCAGATAAAGATTGTCCAAAATGTGGCACAAAAATGGCCAAAGATGGAATGGATATACCATTTGAAACATTCCTTGGATTTAATGGAGACAAAGAACCTGATATAGACTTAAACTTCTCTGGAGAATATCAAGCAAAAGCACATAAATATACAGAAGTAATATTTGGAAAAGGAACAACATTTAAAGCAGGAACAGTTGGTACAGTAGCAGAACAAACAGCATTTGGATATGTAAAAAAATATTATGAAGAAAGAAATATACCAATAAATAAAGCAGAAATAGCAAGAATATCAGTAGGATGTCAAGGAATAAAAAAAACAACAGGACAACATCCAGGAGGAATTATAGTAGTTCCAAAAGGAAGAGAAATATATGAATTTACACCAGTACAACATCCAGCAGATGACCCAAATTCAGATATAATAACAACACACTTTGATTATCACTCAATAGATGGAAACTTGTTAAAACTTGATATACTAGGACACGATGATCCGACGGTAATACGTATGCTTCAAGATATAACAGGAGTAGCACCAACAGATGTACCATTAGATGATAAAGAAACAATGTCAATCTTTTCATCAACAAAAGCATTAGGTGTAACACCAGAACAAATACATTCAGAAGTAGGAACTTATGGAATACCTGAATATGGTACAAAATTTGCTAGAGGAATGCTTTTAGATACACACCCAACAACATTTGACGAATTAATAAGAATATCTGGACTATCACATGGTACAGATGTATGGTTAGGAAATGCACAATCATTAATAGAACAAGGAATTGTAACATTACAACAAGCAATATGTTGTCGTGATGATATAATGATATATTTAATGAAAAAAGGGCTTCCACCAGATAAATCATTCAAAATAATGGAAGCTGTTCGTAAAGGTAAAGTTGCAAAAGGAAAAGAACCAAAATGGAAAGATGAATATATACCTTTAATGTTAGAACATGATGTTCCAGAATGGTATATAAAATCTTGTGAAAAAATAAAATACATGTTCCCTAAAGCACATGCTGCAGCTTATGTAACAAACGCATTTAGAATTGCATGGTTTAAAGTTCATATTCCATTAGCATATTATGCAGCATTTTTTACAATAAGAGCAAAAGCATTTGATGCAGAAGTTATGATTAATGGAAAAGAAAAAGTAAAAAATAAAATGAAAGAAATTGAAATGATGGGAAATAATGCTACTCCAAAGGACAAAGATATGTATGATGATTTGGAATTAGTATTAGAAATGTATGAAAGAGGACTTAGATTTTTACCAATTGATTTGTATAAATCACATGCTACAAAATTTCAAGTCGAAGGAGATTCATTAAGACCACCATTAAATAGTATAGCAGGATTAGGAAATGTTGCAGCAGAAGGAATTATGAAGGCTAGAGAAGAAGAAAAATTTATGTCTATAGATGATTTAAAGATTCGTTCAAAAGTTGGTGATTCTGTTACAGAATTGTTAAGACAATTTGGTTGCCTTGAGGGAATGAGTCAAAGTAATCAATTGAGTTTGTTTGGATAAAAATAATAATTCATAAAAAATAAAATCCCATAATCCCTTGACATCTAGGCAATTTGAAGCTATAATGAAAGCATCAAAGAAGTGGAGGACACAATATTAATGGAAAAAAATATGTTTTCAATTAATGAAAATCAATACAAAGAAATGACAGACGAAAAATTAATAGAGAATATAAAGCAAGATGACAATATGGCTTTAAACTGCTTATTAGAAAGATATAATGATGTAGTAAATATGAAAGCAAATAAATTTTTCATGGTAGGAGCAGAAAGAGAAGACATGGTACAAGAAGGAATGATTGGATTATATAAAGCAGTAAAATCATTTGACACAGAAAAACAAAACTCATTTAAAACATTTGCCAATATGTGTATAGAAAGACAATTAATAACAGCAGTCAAAAATTCAAACAGACAAAAACATATACCATTAAACTCATCAATATCTTTAAATTCAGCAGCATATGAAGATAATGATGATATGGACAAGCTTGAAATAGTAGATTTAAAAGCAGAAGATGATCCATCAGATATAATAGCAAATCAAGAATATTCAAAAACAATAGAAAGAAAGATAAAAGAAAATTTAAGTGAATATGAATTATCAGTTTTATATGAATATGAAAAAGGACATTCATATGCAGATATAGCAGAAAAGTTAAAAACTAAAGTAAAATCTGTAGATACAGCAATACAAAGAATAAAGAAAAAAGCAAATAAAATAAAAGAAAGTATAGATTCGTAACTTAATAAAATATTAAGAAAAAAGTCGAAAAACAAAGAAAAAAGTAGCAAGAAGTACTTGCTATTTTTTTGTTTTTCTTATAAAATATTATCCAAGTGTGTAATAAAAAACGGAGGAAAAATAATATATGAATTTAAGCGAAGAAGAGCTTCCAAAAGCATTGCAAAAACATGCTGAAGAAGAAAATGTAAAAAATAATTCTACTGATAATAAAAAGAAAAAATCAAAAAAAATATGGTTAAGAATATTAATAACAATAATAATATTAGGAATACTAGGAATATCAACATTGGCATTTTTATTATATGGACCATATTCAGGATTTAGAGAATGGCTAATAACAAGTGCAATGACAACAATGAGACACCAATATTTAGCAACATGGTTTTATAGTGATGAAACAATACAAGAAGTACTAAATAATAATAAAGTACATGAAACAGACGAAAGTACAGATACATCAATGATAGTTGTAGTTGATGATAAAAAAGAAGAAATACAATATGCTAATGAATATGAAAGACAGATATTAGAAAAAGATCCAGAACATGAAGATTATAAGATAATAAAAATAGAAGGAAAAGGTTATGATGGATATATGGCTGTAATATATGATCCATCAAGAATAAAAACAGTATATACAAGCAAATTAGGTACAACAGGAGAATATTTAACAAAAATGGCACAAGACAATGATGCATTAATTGCAATAAATGGAGGAGGATTCGAAGATCCAAATTATGTAGGAAATGGAGCAACACCTCTTGGGATAACATTTTCAAATGGAAAATTAATAACATCAAAAACGTATAAAGGACAAGGTGGATTGATTGGATTTACACAAGATGATAAATTAGTACTTGGAAAGATGACAGCAGATCAAGCAAAGAAACAAAAAATTCGTGATGGAGTAACATTTGGACCATTTTTAATAATAAATGGAAAAGCATCATCAGTATCTGGAAATGGTGGATGGGGGACAGCCCCAAGAACAGCAATAGGGCAAAGACAAGATGGAATTGTATTGTTTTTAGTTGTAGATGGAAGAACAGTAACAAGACCTGGTGCAACAATGAAAGATTTAATAGAAATTTTTGAAAGATATGGAGCTTATAATGCGTCAAACCTAGATGGAGGAACATCTAGTGCAATGGTTGTAAATAATAAAATAATAAATGATCCAGTTGATCAATCAGGATCACATAGAACAAGATATATTTCAACAGCATTTATATTAACAAAAGAAGATAATCAATAAGTAAAAATGGAGGATATAATGGGATTTGTAGTTGCAGTTGATGGACCTGCCGGAAGTGGAAAAGGAACAATAACAAAAAAAATAGCTAAAGAAATGAATTTAACAAGTATAGATACAGGAGCAATGTACAGAAGTGTTACACTTGCAATGTTAAATAAAAATATAGCATTAGATGATTTTGAAAAAATATCAAAACTTTTAGATGAAATAAAAATAGAATTTAAAAAGATAGATGGAGTTCAAAAAGTATATTTAAATGGTAAAGATGTATCATTAGAAATCAGAACAAAACCTGTTAATGAAAATGTATCACCAGTTTCAACGATAAAGATAGTAAGAGAGAGGCTAGCTAAACTTCAAAGAGAAATGGCAGAAACAATAGATGTTATAATGGAAGGTAGAGATATTGGAACAAATGTATTTCCAAATGCAAATGTAAAAATTTATTTAGATGCAACACCAGAAGAAAGAGCAAGAAGAAGATATTTACAAAATAAAGAAAATGGAATTGAAATGCCATATGAAGAAATACTTGAAAGTGTAAAAAATAGAGATTTTATTGATAGTACAAGAGAAATAGCACCATTAAAAAAAGCAGATGATGCAATATATGTTGATTCAAGTAATATGACAATTGACGAAGTTGTAGAAAGAATAAAAAAAATAATAAGTGAAAAAAGAAAATAGAATAGGAGTTATAGCATGAAAGAAGAATTTTTAAATTTATTAAGAAGTGTAAAAAGAGAAGGAATTGATGATTTAATAAGATTTATTGAAAATACAGATTTTTTTACAGCACCTGCAAGTACAAGATTTCATGGAGACCATGCTGGTGGACTTGTAGAACATAGCATGAAAGTATATGAAATATTGCAAGAAAAAGTAAAAAATGCTCCAATAGCATTAAATATACCACCAGAAACTTTGATAATAGTACCATTATTACATGATTTGTGTAAAGCTAATTTTTATAAAATTGATTATAGAAATGCCAAAAATGCTTTAGGAGTATGGGAAAAGGTACCATATTATACAGTTGAAGATACTATACCATATGGACATGGTGAAAAATCTGTTATGATGATAACAGAATACATGAAATTAACAAGTGAAGAAAAGTATGCAATTCGTTGGCATATGGGATTTACAGAACCAAAAGAACAATATGGAACAATAGGATTAGCATATACTAAATATCCTTTAGCATTGCTTATGTTTGAAGCTGATTTGGAAGCAACATATTTCTTTAATACATAATTAAAAATCGCCAGATAGGCGATTTTTTTTATAAAAAAGTCACTTTAATTTAAAGTGACTTTATATAGTAAATTATTTTGCTAAACATTTATCAAGTTCTTCGCAAATTGCTTTTTTATCCATTTTTTGACCAATGAAAACAAGTTTAACCATTCTATCTCCAACTTCTTCATCCCAGTCTCTTTCTAAATCAGAATTAGCTTTTCTAAATGCTTGTTGATCTTTTAATGGGAAAGTAGCAATCCATTCGCCAGCTTCATAAACTCCAGTTTGTTTTCCAGCTTGTTCAAAAACATATGACATTTCATCATCATTCTCAAACCAAACAATACCTTTACATCTAATTATATTTCTTGGTAATGAATTAACGAAATTATGGAATTTTGATTCAACTAAAGGTTTTCTTCTATAATATACAAAAGTTCCAATTCCATACTCTTCAGTTTCACCTTCTTCAGCTTCTTCCTCAGTTTTATCTAATTCTTGAGCCCAACCAGCTGAAAGTGAAGCTTTTTCGAAATCAAAAGCTTTTGTGTTCATAATTTCTCTAAAATCAACATCTGAATAATTTGTTTCTATTATTTTTGCACTTGGTTGTAATTTTTTTACAACAGCTTTAACTTTTTCAAGTTCATCTTTAGAAAGTTCATCAACTTTGTTTAAAATCAAAGTATTACAGAATTCAATTTGCTGAATTAATAAATTTTCAATATCTTCACCATCAATTTCATCTTTTTCAAGTTCTTCACCACAATTGAATTCATCTCTTAATCTTAAAGCATCAACAACAGAAACAACATTGTCTAATCTACAAATTTTAGGTAATCCATATTGTTTTGTAGAATCTTGTAAAACAGTTATTGTTTGAGCAATTGGAATAGGTTCACAAATTCCACTAGCTTCTATTAATATATAATCAAAATTTCCTGTTTTAACTAAATCAACAATTTGTTGCATTAAATCAACTTTTAAAGTACAACAAATACAACCATTTTGTAAAGGAACAAGGCTATCATTTGTTTCAGTAACAATACCACCTTTTCCTATTAAAGATGCATCTATATTTACTTCTCCAATATCATTAACAATTACAGCAACTTTGTAACCATCTTGATTATTTAAAATATGATTTATAAGAGTTGTTTTTCCAGCTCCTAAGTATCCTGTTAATAATGTAATTGGCACAGTTTTCATTTAAAATTCCTCCTTTTTGGCTTAAACCATTATAATTCGCTTGAATTATATCACTTTTTAGAAGTAAATGCTATACTTTTTTTAGAATTTATGGTATAATATTTACATAATTGCGTAAATACGTAAGTAGAAAGGATGAAATTCATGACGCGGAGTACAGAAAAATATTCACCACTATCTGAGGAAACAGTATTAAAACTCAAAGAAAAACACTTACAAGCAGCACAACAATCGAATGATATTTTGAGTTGGGCTCAAAAAGAATACGATTTGTTGACTGATGTGGAAGTACCTGAAGAAGATTCAAAACAGTTTTATCTTTTTCTTGATGGTTTGAGAGGCTGTATCAACTACCGAAAAATGACCATTAAGATGAAAAATGAAACGAGTTACTTGTTGAAAACAATAATGTATCTCATTTTGTGGATGAATTCTGTTGATGGGAAAACAACTTGTATTGAACTGATTGCAAGATGCAAATCATTTGAAAGCGAACTCACAAAAATTTTGCGCAAAGCAAATATGAATCTCTCAACAAGTATTCGAGATCGTTTTGGAATAAAAGGAATCATCTTTAATGATGCTTCTGAAGAAGAAATTGAAGAAATGATCGAGCATATTTTTGATACCATTAATAATGTTTTGGTTATTCGAAACATTAAAATGGCAAGAGAATTCAAAAAGTGGGTAGAAGAAAGCACTGAAATTATGGAGGCTGATAAAAAAGTTGTTGCAGAAATTATGGATACGCCATTTTTTATTGATGAGTCAAAAATAAAAGACTATATCCATCATCCCAAAGAAAATGGATATAAAGCATTGCAATTTACCTTGTCAATAACAGCATATTCTACTAATATCCCTGGTGCACAAATTGAAATTCAACTGAAATCTCAAAAAATGGAGGAAGAAGCTGAAAGCGGAAAAGCAAGCCATGAAGTTTACAAGAAAACAGGTGGTCATACAACGGAAGAATTAACAGATATTGATTTGCTGATAAATGAGGCTTTTAAAATCACAGATTTTACACAGCTTCATATCAGTGGGTTCTATGGAAATTCTGAAAAAGAAGACAGAATTGGAGCATCGCAACCTGATATTTTTGAAATTCGGCATCTTTCACAAAGCTTTGTGAATAAACAGTAATCCTTTATCCCTAGGAAATTATTTCCTAGGGATTTTTTTTTATTTCTATTGACATTATTTTTTGTTATTGATATTATAAATTTGAAAAATATCATTATAAAATGATAAAAATTAAAGGAGGAAAAGAAAATGGCACAAATAGATCATGTTGATTATGAGGCAATGCCTAGACAAGCAAAACAAATGAGGGAGTATGCAGTAGAATTAAATGGAGAATTAAGAACAGCATATTCAAATGTAGGAGATATGCACAATTCATGGTATGGAATTAGATACAATGAATTAGTAAAAGATTTTAATGAATTAGTACCACAAGTAAATGATTTATTAAAATTAGTAGTTACAGATATCCCATTTGCAATTGAAACAATTGCAAATAATTATGCACAAGCTGATAAAGGACAAAATGTAACATCAGCAGAAGAAACAGCTGCAAACAAAATCGAAAATTTACCAATAACAAATGATGTTGGAATGAGATTTATGACAGGAGAAGTTTCAAATACACAAAGAGCTGTATCAGAAAAATTTGAATCAGCAAAAGAATTAATGAATAGAATTGAATCTGAATATAACAGAGTTGATTGGCAAAGTGAAGCTTCAGAAAGCTTCAAAGCTAGATTTGCTCAATTAAAGAGTGACATATTAGCTTCATTTGACAATATCAATAATCAATTCACAAAATTAATGACACAAACACAACAAGATATTGAAGCAACAGAAAAAGCAAATACAGTTCAATAAAAAATAGAAAGCACATATATGTGCTTTCTAAAGTAATGTAAGATATATTATTTTAGAAAGCATAGATATGCTTTAATTAAACAAATGAAAGGAGAACTTACTATGGAAGGAAGATTTTTACCAATAGGAAGTGTTGTAAGATTAAAAGAAGGCAAAAAAAGATTAATGATAACAGGATTTTTACCAATTGAACAAAATGAAAAAGGTGAAAAAAATGTATGGGATTATAGCGCATGTTTATATCCAGAAGGAGTAATAACACCAACAAATAATTATCTATTTAATCATTCTCAAATCGAAGAAATACATTTTATAGGATTAGTGGATGAAGAAGAAGAGAAATTTAAAGAAAAATTAAATAAAGCAGTTGAAGAATTAGGGAATAAATAAAGAAAGTGGAAAAAAATGTTAGTAACATTAATAGGAAAAAATGTTTTATATAAATTAAAGTTACCAACAAAGAAAACAGGTAACTATTGGATAACAGATGATGATGGAAAAAAGCTAATTAATATTGTAGGAAAAAACAATGAATGGCAGATGTATAGTAATGAACAAGTAAAGATATTAAATCCACAATCTATAAAATCTCTAAATATATCAAAAATTGCAAAAGATATAATGAACATAATAAAAGGGGTAAAATTAATAGAAAGAAATATTTATTATATTTCATTAGCTAGTAATCCTAATATGTTATATATTTTATTATGTGAGCCAATATATGAGAAAAATTATATACATATAAAAATTTCAAATTTTCAAGAAATAACAATTGGAAAAAGTTTAGCATGTGATATTGTATATAATAATTCATTAATAAATGAAAAACAAGCAAAGATATTTTATAGTAATGGAAAATTAATGCTTGAAAATTATGACACTAATTATGGAATATTTTTAAATGATATGCCAGTGTCAAATAGATTAAAACTATTATTTAATGGTGATGTAATTTTTATTATGGGATTAAGAATAGTTGTTGTTGGCAACAACTTTTTTATAAATAATCCATTTAATAGAGTAACATATAATCAAAGAAAATTTCAACATATAGAAAATCATCAAAACATAATAAAAACAGATGAAAAAGTAGATGAAGATATTAAATTATTTTCAGAGAAAGATTTCTTTGCAAGAGCCCCAAGAATAACTAGTAAAATAAATAGAGAAAAAATAAAAATAGAACCACCACCACAAAAACAAGAAAAAGATGAAAAACCATTAATATATACAATCGGTCCTAGTTTAGCAATGGGATTAGTTATGTTAATATCAATGAGTTCAACAATTAGTGGTGTTTCCAATGGAAGTGCATCAGCCAAAAGTACAGTTACATCAGCATTAATGACTGTAGCAATGTTAATAAGTATGATATTATTTCCAATATTAAATAATAAATATGAAAAAAGAAAAAAGAAAAAGAAAGAAGAATTAAGACAAAAAAAATATAAAGAATACATCAATAAAAAGATTCAACAAATAGATGATGTAATGATAAAACAAAAGAAAATATTATTTGATAAATATTTATCAGCAGAAGAATGTGCACAAATTATATTAAATAAAGATTCTAGATTATGGGAAAGACGTACAGAAGATGATGATTTTCTAGCAATTAGAGTTGGATTAGGAGATTTACCAATAGATGCAGATATAGAATATCCAAATCGTGAATTTTCACTAGAAGAAGATAATTTGATAGAATTAATTAATTCAGTAGCCAATAAATCAAAAGTAATAAAAAATGTTCCAATAACAGCATCTCTTGCATCAAAAAATATAGCAGCAGCTATTATAGAAAATGATGAAAGAACAACAGAAAAATTTGCTCAAAATTTAATAATGCAATTAATTGCATTACATAGTTATGCAGATTTAAAACTAGTCTTTTTATTAAAAAGAGAAAAAAATATAAGATGGGAACATATGAAAACATTACCACATATTTGGGATGAACAAAAACAAATAAGATTTTGGGCAGACGATTATGAGGATATGAAAGATATTTCAAGATATCTTGAAATGGAACTAAATAATAGAAGAAAATATGAAGATAAATTTGATTATAGATCATTCGCACCATATTATTTAATAATAACAGATGATTATAAAACAATTGAAAATTTAAAAATTGTAACAGAAATATTAAATGCAAAAAGAAATTTAGGATTTGGACTATTTTGTATAACAGATAATATGTTACATTTACCAAATGAATGTCAATTATTTATAAATATAAATGGAAATAATGGAAATTTATTTGAAAATGAAATAACAGCTACTACAAAAAAAGAATTTTATTTTGATTCATCATTTACATTCTTCTTTGAAAATATAGGACAAAAATTATCAAATATTCCAATAAGAGCAAATACAGCTTCAAAATTTTCTTTACCAGAAACATATACATTTTTAGAGATGTATGATGCTGGAAGAATAGAACAATTAAATATATTACAAAGATGGATGACAAATGATTCGACAAAATCATTACAAGCACCAATAGGAATAGATACAAACGGAATGCAAATAGTGTTAGATATTCACGAAAAAGCACATGGACCACATGGTTTAATTGCAGGAAGTACAGGATCTGGTAAGAGTGAATTTATAATTACATATATATTATCATTAGCTGTAAATTATCACCCAAATGATGTTGCAATGATATTAATAGATTATAAAGGTGGAGGATTAGCAGGAGCATTCCAAAAAGGAAATGTAAAATTACCACATATAGTAGGAACAATTACAAATATTGATAAAGTTGGACTACAAAGATCATTAGTATCTATACAAAGTGAGTTAAGAAGAAGACAAGTAAAATTCAATCAAGCAAGAGAAAAAACAGATGAAGGTACAATTGATATTTATAAATACCAAAAATTATTCCATGATGGAGTTGTAAATGAACCAATACCACATTTGTTAATAATATGTGACGAGTTTGCAGAACTAAAACAACAACAACCAGATTTTATGGACGAATTAATAAGTGTTGCCAGAATAGGACGTAGTTTAGGAGTTCATTTAATATTAGCAACACAAAAACCAGCAGGTGTAGTAAATGATCAAATTCGTAGTAATAGTAAATTTGGAATATGTTTAAAAGTACAAGATAGACAAGACAGTATGGATGTTATAAAAAGACCTGAAGCTGCAGAATTAAAAAGAGCAGGACAATTTTATATACAAGTAGGAAATAACGAATATTTTGCATTAGGACAATCTGCATGGGCTGGTGCAAGTTATGAACCATCAGACATAATAAAGAAAAATGTTGATAACTCAATGAAATTTGTATCAAATATAGGTTCTGTAATAAAGAAAATTGATGATACAAAAAAAGCACCAGTAAAGAAAGATGGAGAACAATTAACAAATATAGTAAAATATATTTATGAATTAGGAGAAAATGAAAATATTCATTTAAAACCATTATGGTTAGAAAATATACCAGAGATAATAATGTTAGAAAAAACAAAAGAAAAATATAAAATAGAGAAAAAAGAAAATGAAGTAATACCTGTAATTGGAGAATATGATGATCCATATAACCAAAGACAAGGTCCGGTAGAATTAGACTTTAAAAAACAAGGTAATATAATTGTTTATGGAAATGCTGAAAGTGGTAAAGAAACATTGATAAGTACAATGGTATATGATATTATAACAACATATACAGTTAGAGAAGCACAGATGTATTTATTAGATTTTGGAAGTGAAGCTTTAAAAATATTTAAAGATGCACCACATGTAGGTGATGTAGTATTAAGTACAGATGCTGAAAAAATCAATAGATTATTTGAAATGATTCAAAGAGAAATGAAAAGAAGAACAGAAGTATTATCAAATTATGGTGGAGATATAAAACTATACATAAAAGATACAGGAATTCCAATGCCACAAATCATAGTAGTTATAAACAACTATGAAGGATTTGTTGAAAACTATGGTGAAAAATATGATGATATATTACTTACATTATGCAGAGAGGGTATAAAATATGGAATAATATTTGTACTAACAGCAAGTGCTTATAATAGTGTAAGATATAGATTATCACAAAACTTTAGACAAAAAATAGCATTACAATTAAACAATGAAGATGATTTCCTAAATATAATAGAAGGGGTAAAAAAGCAAAGACCTGCACATGTATTTGGTAGAGGATTAATCAAATATAGTGATGTTTATGAATTCCAAACAGCGAGAATCTGTGAACCTGAAAAATGGAACTTATTTATAAGAGAAACTATAAAACGATTAAATGAAATGTATTCAGAAAGAGCTGTTTCAATACCAGTATTACCAAGTCAAATAAAAGTTGAAGATGTAAAAGAATTAGTAACACAATTAGATAAGTTACCAATAGGAATATACAAAACAAGCCTTGGACTTGCAACATATGACTTCAAAAATAATTTAGTAAATATTATTTCAGCTAAAAATATAGATATTGTTGCTGAATATATAACACATTTATATGAAGAAATTAATCTTTTAGAAAATATAGAAATTACATTATTTGATGCAGAAGGAATTGTACAAGAAACAAGAAAAAATTTAAAACTAGATTATCAAAATTATTCATTAAGAATACAAAATAATCTAAGCAAAACAAAGCATAATGTTTGCATTATTTTAGGAATTGATAAATTCTTAACAAGTATAGAAACATCAATATTAGCAGACTTGAAAAAGGCAGAAGAATTAAAAAATTACACATTTATAGTAGTTGATAGTGTATTCAAGCTAAAAAATCACGAATATGATGATTGGTATAAAGCTTATATAACAAAGGACTCAGGAATTTGGGTTGGAAATGGTGTAAGTGATCAGTACTTAATTAGACTAAATTCAAGTAACAGAAATTTAGTAAATAATTGTGGAGATAGTTTTGGATATGTAATAAAACAAGAAGAAGGAATGTTGATAAAATTAATAGGAATGAAAGATGCTGGTGATGAAAATGGATAAAGTATTAGTCAAAGTTTATGTTCCTATGTTGGAAGGAATCTATGATGTATGGATTCCTTCTAATAAGAGAATACATGAAATAATTGTATTATTGATAAAAGCAATATTTGAATTAAGCGAAGGCTGTTATAATCCATCTGAAATGCCATCATTATATGATAAAATAACAGCAGAAGAATTTGATTTTAATTCAATATTGAAAGATACTACAATAAGAAATGGAACAGAAGTTATATTAATATAGAGATTTGAGATTTTGAAAGGAAAGAGTATAATGAGAACACTAAGAGAAGATAATATATACCAAGATGATACAAGTGTTGGAATAAATGAATTGTTAAAAGAAAATAAAAAAGTAATTTCATTTTTAGGAGCAAGTCAAAGTGGAACAACATTTATTATAAATAATATAGCACGAATAATGGCTAGAAGAGATATAAGTGTAGCAATATTAGATATGACATCAAATAAAGATTCATATTATATTTATACACAAAATAAAGAATCAATAAGAGCCAATATAAAAGATTGTTTCAAAAATCTTTCAGAAGGAAAGTTCTTAGGAATAGAAATTGAAAAGAATTTAACAATATATACAGATTTACCAAATGAAAAAGAATATAGTGTAAAAGTAGAAAAAATATTAGAAACACTATTAAAAAAGCACCAAATAGTTCTTATAGATACAGACTTTTCAACAGATTTTGATTATTTTTCATATTCTCAACAAGTTTATTTAATACAAACAATGAATGTATTAACAATTCAACAATTAACAGAATTTTTGTCAAAGCTAAAGTCACAAAATGTTATAGATGATGATAAAATAAGAATTATATTAAATAAATATATGGAGATAGATGGAATTACAATAAAACAATTAATTGGTGGATTGGCATTTTATAATGATCCTTCAATGTCTTATATGCAACAAATTTTTGAAAAAAATGGAGCAAGATATACAACTATTTCATATAATCAACATGCTTATGAAAGATATTTACAAGATATTGCTAAATATCAAATTTCTATTGATGATAATTCAAGTGAATTTAGAAATGAATTAGAAAGATTAACAGATGATGTTATAAGAGGATAAATAAAAAGGAGGAAATTACATGGGACTTTTAGATGATTTGTTTAGACAAATTGGTGATTTTTGGGGCAGTTCAAGTAAAAGCAATAACAAAAATACAATTAGTAGTAGTTCTAGTAGTATATCTAGTGGTGTATCAGGCACGGGGATAACAAAGGAAGAAAGAAAAAATCAGATAAAAAGAAAATACAATACTTTAGATGCTGAAAATAAATTAAAAGGTGTATTATTTAGTAAATTAATAAATAATACAAATGATATAATAGGAAATGCTAATAATAAGAAAGAAAATACAAAATTTTAGAAAAATACAAATGATAAGGAGGGAAATATGTTTGAATTTTTAGAATCAAAAGCAAATGAATTAATAGATAGTATAAATTCTACTGCAAATGGAATGTCATCTGATAGTGAAGCTGCTACTACTCAAGCAACTGACAATGAATCACAAGCATCACAATTGGAAGCACAGGCTGCAGCTGAGGAAGCAAGTTGTCCTCACTATAAAGAAGAAACAAGAACAGTAACAGTTGATGACGGAGATGGAAAATCACATACAGAAACTGAGAAAGAAACTGTTCCAGATCCAGCAGCAGATGCATCAAGTAGAGCAAAGGCGTCATCACTTAGAGCTCAAGCAGCAACATTAAAGGCAGCAGCGGCAGCCCTTAGAGCATTGGCAAGTGCATTGAGAGCACAATTAGATGCAATAAAGGCACAAAGACAAAGATTTGCAGATGCAATAGCAGAAGTAAACCAAAAAGCAGAAGATGCAAAACAAAAATTAAATGAGGGAACTGGTTTTATTGTAGGAGCAATAAGGGCTTTTTCAGTTCCAATAGTAAGTGGGGCTGTTAATATGGTCAAAAATACTACAAATTCTATATTAGGGAATGTTGGTATCGATTTGTCAGATGGCTTTGATGAAAAGGATGTGTATGGATTAACTGGTTGGATTGCACAAACAGCTGTAGATACAGGAGCTTTTGTTGTAAAAACTTTTGTAAGTACAACAGTTGCGTCTACACTAGGCGGAGGAATGATTGGTACTACTGGTGCATTCGTTGTAGGAAAAGTAGTTGGTCCAACAATAGATGAAGCATTTGGTGAGAAAGCTGTTGATGGTGTACATACATTTTTAACTTCAGCTTTGGAATTCTTGGGAATAAAAGCTAAACCAGATGAAAAAGAGACTGCTACAGCTGGTACAGAAGAGGTTGAGACTATTCTAGCTGGAGATAAGGCGAATATAGGAGTAAATGAAATTAATAATGTTGAAAATGGTAATAAGCAGGATACCAAGTTAGATGTAAATCAAGCCAATGGGAAAAAAAGACAAGAATTAGAAAATCAATTGAGTCAAGAAAGAGCTAATTGTGCTAAATTAAAAGGTCAGGCTGAACAAGCTAATAAAGACTATTTAGCTGCTGTAGATAAAGTAGCACCTTATCAAACAAAATTGCATACAGCAGAAACAAATTATAAAAATGCTGAAATAGATTATAATGTATGGAAAACTACTGCAAATGATGATTGGAATGACTATATAGCTAAGAGAGCTAAATATGGAGAAAAATCATATTTAACAATTGAAGCAAATAAAAAATATCAAGCTTCTGTAGATAAAGCAGCACCATATCAAAAAAAGTTTCATGAAGCAGAAACAAAATATAAAAATGCTCAAACAGATTATAGTGTATGGAAAGCTACTGCAGATGATAAATGGAAAAAAAGCGTAGAAGCAAATAAAAAGGTTAGTTCATCTGAAAAAAATATAAAATCATTAGAAACACAAATATCAAATTTAAATAAGTAAGGAGGTAAAAAATAATGAGTTCACCATTGAAAATAGATTATGAAAGCATACCAAACCAAGCAAACAGAATAAGAAATACAGCATTAGAAATAAATGACAAAATATTAGACGTATATAAACAAGTTGCTGATATGCATGCACATTGGTATGGTAAAAGATATAATGAATTAGTAAGCAAATTCAATGAATTAGCACCACAATTTAATAAATTCTTAGAAGTAATAGTATCCCAAATACCATACATGTTTGATGCTATTGCTAATGACTTCTCTGGAATAGACATACAACAAAATGTTGCAACAGCAAGAAAAGAAGGATATAAAAGTATCCAAGAAATCCAAATATTTAATGATGTAGGAATGAGATACTTACAATCAGAAGTTGATCCATATCAAACAGAAATCGTATCAGATTTTCGTTCAGCAAAAGAACTTATGGATTCAATGCAAAAAACTGTAGAACAAATAATATTACAATGTGATGGTGCAGATGAATTTAGATCACAATTTAGAAATTTAGTAAGTTCATTTAAACAAGTATTAGACAATGTAGAATCTCAATTTGTAGAATTAATGAATAAAGACAGAGAACAAATTGAAAAAGCAGAAAAATTAAATACAACAAAGTAAAAAAAATTAAGAATAGACATAAGATCTATTCTTTTTTTATTTAGAAAGGCATAAAATCAAAAGAGGTGATTTTATGCCAATATCATTATCAAGCAAAAAGAAAATGAGAAATGGACTATTTGTAGTAATAGTAATAATTTTATTATTAACAACAAGATTAGGATATATTCAATTAGTATGGGGAGCAGAATTGAATAATCAAGCAACAAGTCAACAATCACAAAGTAGAAAAATAACAGCAAAAAGAGGAACAATATATGATGCAACAGGAAAATATGAATTAGCAGTGAGTTCAAGTGTAGAAGCAGTAACAATAAATCCAACAAATATATCAAAAGAAAACAAAGAGAAAGTAGCAAAAACATTAAGTGATATATTTGAATTAGATTATGAAAAAGTTTTAAAAAGACTAAACAAAAGAAGCTCAATAGAAACAATAGTAAAGCAAGTAGAAAAAAGTAAAACAGATGAATTAAGAAAATGGATGGAAGAAAATCAAATAACAAGAGGGATAAATATTGATGAAGATTCTAAAAGATATTATCCATATGGAGATTTAGCAGCACAAGTAATTGGATTTTGTGGAAATGATAATCAAGGATTAGATGGAATTGAAGCAAAATATAATGATGAACTAAAAGGAACAAATGGAAAGATTGAAAGACAAACAAATGCAGCAGGAGAAAGTTTAGGAGATGAAGAATATATTTCAGCAATAAATGGAAATAGTTTAATATTAACAATAGATATGACAATACAATCAATTGTAGAAAAATATTTAGAAGAAGCGTGTATAGATAATGTTTGTACAGATGGTGGAAGTATAATAGCTATGAATCCTAAAAATGGAGATATTTTAGCAATGGCAACATATCCTGCATATGACTTAAATAGCCCGTATGAACCACATACAGATGAACAAAAAGCAGAATGGAAAAATCTAGATTCACAAGACAGAACAACAGCAATGCAAAAAATGTGGAGAAATAAGGCAATATCAGATACATATGAGCCAGGTTCAGTTTTTAAAACAATAACATCATCTGCAGCATTAGAAGAAGGAATAGTAACAGATATAGATAAACAAGGACAATTTTGTTGCACAGGAGGAATAGAAGTTGCAGGAGTAAGAATAAAATGTTGGAGATATTATAGACCACATGGGTCAGAAAGTTTAAGATTAGCATTAATGAATTCTTGTAACCCAGTATTTATAGGACTAGGACAAAAAATAGGTGTAACAAAATATTATGAATATTTAAGAAAATTTGGACTGTTTAATAAAACTGGAATAAAATTACCAGGAGAAGCAAATAGTATATTCATAAAAGAAGAAAAAGCAGGACCTGTAGAATTGGCAACAATTAGTTTTGGGCAAAGATTTGAAATAACACCATTACAAATGGTAACAGCAGTTTCAAGTATTGCCAATAAAGGGACATATATAAAGCCGAGAATAGTAAAAAGTATTATAAATAGTGAAACAGGTGAAAAAACAGATATGCCAATTGAAACAGGAGAACAAATAATTTCGAAAGAAAATGCAGAAAAAGTATTAAGCATGATGAACAGTGTTGTATCAGAAGGAACAGGAAAAAATGCAAAAGTAGAAGGATATCAAGTTGGTGGAAAAACAGGAACATCAGAAGATGGAGTTAATACTGGAAAATATGTTACGTCATTTTGTGGTGTCGCAAATACAGATGATCCCCAAATAGTACTTTTAATAACTTTATATAATCCAACAGGAGAAGGTGGACACCAAGGTGGTGGAGTTGCAGCTCCTGTTGGAGGAAAAATTTTTAGTGAAGTTTTACCATATTTAGATAGCAAGGCTGATATTGACAAAATTATGTAAATGTGTTACAATAATAATATCTTGAGTTCTTGCACAGAGTAACTTTAGAAGTTTTGTAAATTTCTGGGGGGCTGTGCAAAACCTCCAGACAATTATGGAGGTGCAACTATGATGCACAACAACGTGTCCGGCCGTAACTTCATGAACGCTGAGACCGCCAAGTTTACTGGTGCTGTCCTGCTGGTTACGGAGATCTACGCACTGCTCGCTAGCCTTGTTACAGGCCTGGAGTACATCTTCGCGATGATGTTCATGAACCAGTTCGCATACTATGCGTCTGGCAAGCTGCTGGATGGCAGCAAGTATATCCACCTGCTGACAGGTATTGTCTATGCTGATGGCGTGGCTAAGGATGTAGTCCTTGTCTCCGCTAAGCTGTTTGTCCTGGTAGCGGTCCTCGATATCTTGTACGTTTTCGTGAAGACCAAGTGGCTGAAGCACGCCAAGATCAAGGTCTTTTCTGAAAACACTGTTGTGATGGCCTTTGCAGTTATTTCTTCTGCGGCATACAGCTGGAACATGCTCCTGGAGAGTAGTACCCTGTATCTGCAGCTGAACAAGCCGGCGACTCTGTTCACTGGTTACTGCACCCTGGCTATCTACTGGGGACTCCTGTTCGTTGTGTTCGTTGGCTTCTGGAAGGCGCTGCTCTTTTTCCGTAACAAGAAGAAGGCTTCTCATTCCTAAAGCAAAGTTTGATTGGCAGAAATGCTAAGATAACTTAACGGGAAAGCGTATATCACATTTTTGTGGTATATGCTTTCTCGTTTTTTTATAAAAATTTTCTTGTTTGTTTTATTATATATGGTAAAATAAATAATATAATTGAATAAGAATATTTTAAGAAAGGAAAATTTAAATGATTAAATTAGGAATAATATATGGAGGGATTTCAACTGAACATGATGTATCTATAATGTCAGCGAAGTCTATATTAGAAAACTTAAATAAAGAAAAATATGAAATACATGAAATTTATATAAATGAATATGGAAAATGGTTTGAAATACAAAATGGAGAAAAAGAAGAAATATATAATTTAATATGGACATTAAAAAAATTAGATGTAGTATTTCCAATTTTACATGGAATTGGAGGTGAAGACGGAACAATACAGGGAATGTTAGAAATGTTAAAAGTTCCATATGTTGGGTGTGGTGTATTAGCTTCTGCAGTAGGAATGGATAAAGTTTATTCAAAAATAATATTTAAAGAAGTAGGAATTCAGCAAGCTAAATATTTAGTTATTTATTATAAAAATGATAAATATTATATTAGAGAAAATGGTATAGGTGAAGAATTAAAATTCGAAAAAATAATTGAAAAACTAAAGTTTCCAATGTTTGTAAAACCATCAAATTCAGGATCATCTGTAGGAGTAAAAAAGGCAAATGATGTTAATGAATTAAAACTTGCTATAGAAAATGCAAGTAAATATGATAGAAAAATTATTATAGAAGAGGGAATAAAAGGAAAAGAAGTTGAATGTGCAATTTTAGAGAAGAAAGACGAAATAATTGCATCAACAGTTGGAGAAATAAAGTCAGCAGAAGAATTTTATAGTTTTGATGCAAAATATAACATACCAAATTCTCAAACAATTATACCAGCCAAAATAGAAAAAAAACTAATTGAAGAAATTCAAAAAAATGCAATCAAAGCATTTAAATCAATAGATGGAAGAGGTTTAGCAAGAGTAGATTTCTTTATAGAAGAAGGAACTAATAATATATATATTAATGAAATTAATACAATGCCAGGATTTACAAAAATAAGTATGTATCCAAAATTATTCGAATCAGATAAAATAAGCTATAGTGAATTGTTAGATATATTAATAAATTATGCAATTAACAAATTTGACTTTACATAAAAATGATGATATAATAATAAATAGTTGGTATTTACCCAAAAAAGCAGAAAGGAGAAAATTATTTAAACTTATTAAATAATGAGGTAAAAACATATGACAAATTTGAAAGTGAGACATTTGAATGGTGAAGTCGTCGAATTAAATCTTGAAAAAGACAATATTTATGTAGATGACCAAAACAAGATTGTATATTTTAAATTTGGCGATGATGAAAATGGTGTTATGCAATATAAAGAACTTGGTTTTAAAGATGTTTGTACAACGCCACAGTCCATAGTTACACATCTTTTTAACAATGGTTTTTATGCAGTTGTTACAGGAGTTGAGCAATCTGATGATGGCTCAGACTTAGTGCACTTTTCTAGAAAGAAATATCTTCAGGAACAGATTGATTGCATTAAAGTAGATGATGTCTATAACTGTAACATTAAATCTATTGCACCATTTGCTTTATTTGCAGAACTTGCAGATGGAGTAATCTGCATGGTACACTGTTCTGAGGCATCAAAATCTTCTATCAGAGATATGAATACTTGTTTCAAAGTAGGTGATAATATCAAAGTAAAAATTATCAGTAAAATTTTCCAAGATGGAAAGTGGAAAATTAATGCTTCCAGAAAACAAGCTGATAAAGGTATTTCTCCTATTGTTGGAACAATATTGCCGGTAATGATTACCGGTAATGCTGGATATGATGCATATTATTGTGAAGTTACGCCTTCTCAAAAAGGAATTCTTCATGTTCCTATTACAGAAAAATTTAATGTGGGCGATCAAACTTATGGATATCTTATCCAGAGCACTGATGATGGTTTTGTTCTTAGAATCTATTAAGTAGTTTTCTCATAAAGAGTCGAAATATATTTTTCGGCTCTTTCTTTATATTCATTGATTTTTTTAGAAAAATATTATATATTAATAATATAAAAAATATAAAGAAGGAAAATACAAATGAAAGAAAATAAAACACTAATGCAATATTTTGAATGGTATTTAAGACCAGAAAATAAATTATGGAATAAAGCAATAGCAAATGCCCAATATCTATCAGCAATAGGAATAACAGATGTATGGTTTCCACCAGCATATAAAGGTGCAGGAGGAAAATATGATGTAGGATATTCTGCATATGATTTATATGATTTAGGAGAATTTGACCAAAAAGGAAGTATAGAAACAAAATATGGAACAAAAGAGGAATATATAAATGCAATAAAAAAATTACATGAAAATGGAATAAGAGTATATGCAGATATAGTATTAAACCATAAAATAGGAGCAGATGAGCCTGAAATCGTTTATGCAAGCGAAGAAGAACAAACAAATAGAAATGTAGATACATCACTTCCAAAAAAAATAACAGCATGGACAGTATACAATTTTAAAGGAAGAAATAACAAATATTCAGACTTTAAATGGAATTATAATCATTTTAATGGAACAGACTGGGATGAAGGTGGAAGAAAAAATGGTGTGTTTCGTTTTAGTGGTAAGAAATGGGATAAAAATGTAGATGCTGAAAATGGAAATTACGATTATTTGATGGGAGCTGATATTGATTATAATAATCCAGAAGTTGTTGAAGAAATAAAAAAATGGGGAAAATGGTATGTAGAAACAACAAATATTGATGGGCTAAGACTAGATGCTGTAAAACATATAAAATCAGGATTTATGGCTGAATTTATTCATGAAATGAGAAAGATAAAAAAACTTGATTGTGTTGGAGAATATTGGAACAGAAATTTACAATCATTAGAAAATTATATAACAAAAACAAATTCAAGTATTCCATTATTTGATGTACCATTACATTACAATTTATTTGAAGCTTCAAATAGTAATGGAAATTATGACATGGCAAGAATATTTGATAATACATTAGTAAAAGAAATGCCACAATTAGCAGTGACATTTGTAGATAATCATGATACAGAACCAGGACAAGCACTATTTTCATGGATTCAAGAATGGTTTAAACCATTAGCATATTCATTAATATTATTAAGAAAAGACGGATTACCATGTGTATTTTATGGTGATTTCTATGGAATACCATCACAAAATATAAAACCAATGGGTGAAAAATTAGAGAAAATAATAAAAGCAAGGAAATATTTTGCATATGGAGAACAAATAGATTATTTTGATCATCATGATATTATAGCATGGGTAAGAACTGGTGATGATGAACATACAGACTCTGGAATGGTTACAATTTTAAGTGATGGGCCTGGTGGTTCTAAAATGATAAATGTAGGAAAAAAATTAGCACATACAGTATTTTATGATTGGCTTGGAAATGTACAAGAAACAGTGTATGTTGATCAAGACGGTAATGGAATATTTTATTGTAATGGTGGAAGTGTATCTATTTGGGTAAAAAAAGAAAACATATATAACTAAAAAACTTGAAAAATAGGCATTTATATAGTATAATATACGACGACTATAAGGTTTATAGGTAAATCCAAAAAACCTAAATATAAAATAGCAAGGAATGTTGAAATTATGGATTATAAAGATTTAGCAGAATTAATCTTTCCAGATGTGAAAGACATATCATATTATGAAGAAAAATATCCTGAAAGAAATCTACCAGAAGGAGCTGTTGTAACAAGATTTGCACCAAGTCCTACAGGATTTGTACATATAGGAGGATTATATCAAGCATTAGTAGCAAGAACAGTTGCAAAGAAAACAGGAGGAGTATTTTTCTTAAGAGTTGAAGATACAGACCAAAAAAGAGAAGTAGAAAATGGTGTAACAGGAATAGTTAATTCATTAAAAGACTTTGATATGGCACCAGATGAAGGAATGATTTCAGATACAGAGGAAATTGGAAATTATGGACCATATAAGCAATCATTAAGAAAAGAAATATATCAAGCATATGCTAAATATTTAATAGCACAAGGAAAAGCATATCCTTGTTTCTGTACACAAGAAGAATTAGATGAAATTAGACAAAAACAAGAATCAGCCAAAATAAGACCTGGATATTATGGTGTTTGGGCAAAATGCAGAAATTTAACAGTTGAGGAATCAGCTGAAAAAATAAAAAATGGAGAACCATATATAATAAGATTTAAATCACCAGGAAGAGAAGATAGAAAAATCAAACATAAAGATGTAATAAAAGGAAATGTAGATTTCCCAGAAAACGATTTAGATATAGTAATAATAAAAGCAGATGGACTTCCAACATATCACTTTGCACATGCAGTTGATGATCATTTAATGCATACAACACATGTAATAAGAAGTGATGAATGGTTATCATCAGTACCATTACATTTACAATTATTCCATGAATTAGGATTTAAAGCACCAAAATATGCACATATTTCACCAATTATGAAAAATGATAATGGAGGAAAGAGAAAATTAAGTAAAAGAAAAGATCCAGAAGCAGCTGTTGAATATTATAAAAAAGAAGGAATTCCTTCAGAAGCAGTTAAAGAATATTTATTAAATATTGCAAACTCAACATTCGAAAATTGGAGAAAAGCAAATCCAGACAAATCAATAGATGAATTTGATTTCCAATTAAATAAAATGAGTGTAAGTGGAGCATTATTTGATATGATAAAATTACTTGATATTGGAAAAACAGTAATATCAAAAATGACAGCTGAAGAAGTATATAATTATTCATTAATTTGGGCAAAAGAATATGATGAAGAATTAGCTAAAATGTTAGAAGGTAAAGAATATGCTTTAAAAGTATTTGGAATTGAAAGAGGAAATAAGAAACCAAGAAAAGATATTTCAAAATGGTCTGATGTAATGTATAATATTGGATATATGTATGATGATGAATTTTATGGAAAAGTTAATGAATATCCATATCAAGTTATTTCTGATAAAGAAGATATTGCGAAAATATTAGATTTATATATTTCAAAATATTATAATGAATCAGATGATAAACAAACATGGTTTGATAAAATTAAAGAATTAGCAGTAGAGATGGGATATGCAGGTGAAGTTAAAGAATTTAAAGCAAATCCAGGAATGTATAAAGCACATGTTGGAGATGTAAGTACAGTATTAAGAGTTGCTTTAACTGCTAGAACAAATACACCAGATATGTATGAAATTATGCAAGTATTAGGAAAAAATAGAATTGCAAAGCGTTTAGAAGTTGCTAAGGAGAACTTAAAATAGGTGAAAGTAATTTTTGTTGATGTTGATGGAGTTCTAAATTCAGATGATTTTATAGATAGTGTAAAAGGAAAACAAGATATTGATATAAAAACAGTTTTATTATTAAAAAGAGCAATTGAGGAAACAGGTGCGAAAATTGTAATGGATACATCTTTTAGATATACACAATCATTTTTAAAAGTTCAAGAAATGTTGTTACAAAATGGAATTATGTTTGATAAAACACCTTTTATTGATAATGAAAGAGGAAAAGAAATAAAACAATATTTATCTGAACATAGAAACATTGAAGATTATATTTTGTTAGATGATGTTGTGTTTTCGGATTTTGATGATGAATTATTAAGTCATTTAATAAAAATGGATGATACAAATACACGAGGAATAGGAAAAGGCCTTCAAAAAAAAGATATAGAAGAGATTATTAGAAGGTTTGGAAGAAAAAAAGATTTTAAGGAAATTGAAAGATAGGAGGAACAATATGGAATATAACATAGGAGATATAGTTAGAACCAAAAAAACACATCCATGCGGAAGTAAACTTTGGGAGATAACCAGAGTTGGTGTTGATTTTAAATTAAAATGCCTAGGGTGTGGCCATATTATTGTTCTTGAAAGACCCAAAGCCTTAAAAGCAATAACAAAATTAGAGAAAAAAGCAGAATAAAAAGAAATAGAGCTGATTGGTAAAGTTGGCTCTATTTCTTTTTAGAATAAATAAGAAAAAATGAAAATTTTTCTTTGATTTGTTCTCGCCCAATTTGAGTTTTCGACTAAAAGGAGAAAATCTCAAAGGGCTAGTGATTGTAGCTATTATATAAAAAACTCTCGTCCTGTAATGGGACGAGAGAAAGATATATTCTTTTTTAGTGAATGTTATATTTAGACAGTGAATACACCAAGTTGTTCATTGTTCTGCGATACCATCCACTGATCACCACGTTCGGCATTATTGGTGCCACACCAAGTAATGGTGGCATTGTGATCACTTGCAATTTTGGCAACGATCTTAAACTGACTGTCAAAGTTAGCTTGCCATTCAGCTTTAGACTTTGCCATTTTTTCTTTTTCTTCAGGATGTTCCTCCAACCATCTTTCAGTGAACTTTTTGTATTCAGCATCAAATGAGCTATTAAAAGGAATATTAGCCTTGAAGTTGAAGTCTAAAATGGTAGGGATATTAGCTTCATAGCACCCTTTGTAAGGGTGAAGCCAGCCGAGCCAAATTGCTTCGCAAGTTTTGTACAGCTTGAGAGAATCTTTTCCAAAAATTGACTCAAGGCTGACAGATTTGCGATGGTTTTTCAGATTGTCAATAAAAACATTCATTTTTGTACCTCCTAGGCAATTGCCTATTATAAAATGTGTTTTTCCATGTTGAAAAGGAGTTCCAACATTCGAACTATTCTTTATTATAACAAAATTTACAGAAAATGTCAAACGAAAAACGGAAAAAGAGCTATAAATCAGCTCTTTTTTCTTTTATAATTCGACAAAATATTTTATAAAAAATATAAATTTGACATTTTTAAATATATTGTTCAATTATATTCCAAACATCTTCACAATAAATTTTCTTTTCAGAAGAAAATGGTAGTGTAGTAATATCACCAATAGGGTTTAATTGATTTTGAATATTTTTAGAAGCATCAAGAACTTTAGTTTTAGCAATTTTATCAGCTTTATTTGTAAGAATCATACAAGGAAGACCACTTCTAATAACATAATCATACATTAAAAAATCATTTGAAGTAGGGTCATGTCTAATATCAACTAAAAATATAATTAAACAAATTTCTTTGCGATGTTTTAAATAACTTTCAATAAATTCTCCAACTTTTATTTGCTCTTGTTTTGACATTTTGCTATAACCATAACCAGGTAAATCAACAAAATAAAATTTGTCATCCATATTATAAAAATTTAGTTGACGAGTTTTACCAGGTTCACTACTTGTACGAGCAAGTTTTCTTCTATTAATCATTGTATTAACAAAACTAGATTTTCCAACATTAGATTTTCCAACTAAAACAACTTCTGGTAGACCATTTTGTGGATATTGACTTTCTTTTACAGCAGAAACTTCAAAACGTGGATTTTTTATTATCATAATTAAATTCCTTTCTTATACATGATATGTGGATATTATAACATTGAAAACTTAAAAGTGCAAGTTAATTACTTGTAAACAAAAAATGGTTGTGATAGAATAAAAACATAAAAGAAAGGATTAATATATAATGAAAAATTATTTTGAAATGTTGGACAAAACAATAAAAGAATATTTTAAAATACTATCAGATGAAATTCCTGATTTTTTAAATGAATATATAAATACAAAAGAAATGCAAAAACAATCTGGAATAAGTGTATCATGTGGTACATATTATACTAAACTATTTGATAAAATGATATGGTATTCAAGTTTAGACCATAGTATAGCTGTAAGTTTAATTGTGTGGAATTTTACAAAAGATAAAAAACAAACACTTGCAGGATTGTTTCATGATATAGCAACACCAATATTTAAACATAGTATAGACTTTATGAATGGAGATTATGAAAAACAGGAATCAACAGAAGAACTTACAACCAGAATAATAAATGAATCGCAAGAGATAATGAAATTATTAAAAAGAGATGGAATAAAAGTAGAAGAAGTTGATAATTATCATATATATCCAATAGCAGATAATGATACACCAATGTTATCAGCAGATAGATTGGAATATACATTATCAAATGGATTAGGGGTTCGTAAAAAAGTTTGGAACTTAAATGATATAAAAGAAATTTATGATAATATAGAAGTACAAAAAAATGAGCAAGGAATTGATGAACTTGGCTTTAAGGATAAAACAATTGCTGAAAAATTTGTGAAAGGAATGAGAATATTATCAAATTCTTATATAGATAATAAAACAAAATTATCAATGCAATTTTTAGCAGATATAATGAAAAATATGTCTTATAAAAATTTAATAACCAAAAAAGATTTATATGAATTATCTGAAAAAGAAGTAATAGAAAAAATTGAAAATTGTAATTATAAAGATATCTCTAAAAAATTTAATTTCTGGAAAAATGCTTATGAAATAAAAGAAAGTGATAAAGAAGTTAAAGGTAAATATTGTGTAAATATAAATGCAAAAATAAGATATATTAATCCATTAGTAAATGGAAAAAGAATAAGTGAAATATCTGAAATTGCCAAAGAAGAAATAAAAAAGGCACTAGAATACAAAACTTATAAATATGCATATTTAGATTTTGACAATTTTTAATTTTTATAATAATATAATGGGACAGACATAAGATTAGAAAAAAGATAGGAACATTAAGTGAATCAGGATTAACAAATTTAGGATCATATTCACTATGTTTTCCTTATTACATAGCAGGAAAGGACTATTATGCAATGATACTTTGTTGCAGAAACAGTTCAAATACAGCTAAAAATATATTAAGAACAGGAAAATGTACAATTAATTTTATAACAGATAAAAGAAAATATTTTAAAGAAGCAGTAAGATTAGGATATCCAGGAGAAACAACTGAAGAGAAAATGAAAGACTGTATTTTTAATTTAGTTGATGGAAAAAGAGCAAGAGAAAATCCAAATGAGCAATATCCAAAAATAATCCAAGAAGCATTCCAAGTATTTGAATGTACATGGGTTAGAGAATTAGATGGAGCAGAAAATGATAAAGTGCAAGATGAATATTTACCACCATATCATCAATTTAATGGAATAACAAGTCAATTTGGAGCACATTTCATATTAAAAATTGATAATATTTTAATGAAACCAAAATATTATGATGCAATAATAAATGGAGTTAATGCAAATGTATTTCCACAAGTTCCAGTAGACTATGGATATCGTGATAATAAAAACTTCTGGTATACAAGATTTAAAAGACCTATATCAGAACCAATTCCAGCAAGTAAAGGAATTAGTTTAGATACAGTAAAATATGCTGCATCAAGAATTGATCCAGAAATAAAATTTACAGATGAAGCATGTGCAAAATTAATAAAAGTTCTAAGAGTATTTTTAAATACTGTATTAAAAGGGTGTGTTGCATGGGCAAAAGAAAATAATGTAACACTAATTACAGAAAAGGAAATGGCTATAATTCAAGATAAAAGAAATAAAGAGAAAAAATAAACAACATATGGGATGTGATAGAAAATAAATGGTAGATAAAATATCGGTAATAAGATTTCTAATAGAAGATTGTTATAAAAATTTTCCAGAATTAATAGAAGAAATTCCGAAAGAAGAAATGTATAAAATATTAGAAAATAATATTTCAGCAATAGAAGTTGAAAAAGAATTAGAAGGATCTGATGGACTGTATGATATTTCAGAAAGAACAATATCTTTAGCTAGTAAAGATATTGATATAGGGATTGAAGATATAAAAAAAGAACAAGATATAGCTGGAACATTGGCACATGAAGGAATACATGCTTTATTTAGAAAAAATGAAGATGATACTCGGAATTGATAGAGAAAGAAAGATAGTAAATATAAAAGGTTTGGCAAAATTTACAAAAGCAAGATACAAATCTTCAAAATCAGTATTAGAACATATAATAGATTTAACAAAGGTAAAAGACGATTTTGAAGATAATAAATATTTTGGTACAGCATTAAATGAAGGAATAACAGAATGGGTAAGATTAAAAACGGTATCTGGAAATGAATCATATGAGATGGAAGTTAATGTTGTAAAACAGATAGAAAATATTATAGGTGCAAAGAAAATTATAGAAATTGTTAATACAAAACCAGAAGAAATGCATAAAGCACTAAATATGAGTAAAAGTGAATTTAGAAGCTTATGTAATAAGATGGATTATCTAGAATTTATTAATTCTTTAAAAGAAAAAATTGAAGACAATTTGCTAGAGCTTAATGATGGAAACAAAAAGTTAGAAAAATTTAATAAAGAAGAAGGAAAGTATATAAATAAAGAGATAAAAAATACAGCTTTTTGCATTCAAACTCAATTAATTGTAAAACTTATAATTCCATATTTTGAAAAGAATTCTGATGGAAGTGAAATATTTGAAAAAGTATTAAAATGTAAAAATTTAATAAAAGATTATTTCGGATGGTTACATATAGATATAAAGGCATTTTCTGAATTTACTGAAACAAATGAATATAAAAAGTTGAGTAATATGCTTGATAAAATAATTATTCAATGTATAAAACAAAATCAACCTAATATAGAAAAATTGGAAAAGAAAAAAATTTTCGATTTTTATAGAATATTGTTAGATAAATTTAATGAAATTAATGATAGTAATTATAGAGCATTTGTACAAAAAATTTGGAAAAGAATAGAAAAAATCCAATTAGAAGAAGATGCAAATATACTTGAAAAAGTAAAAGCAGAAATAGAGAGGCAAGATAAAATAGATGTAAGATTATTTTCAAAAGATTATAAAAATGAGTATACAAGTGTGGATATAAATAAAAAAGTTAGTGAACTAATATTAAGAAGAAAATTAACTGATATACAATATAGAGATTTGCAGAGTGAAATTGAAATATATAATTCTTGCAAACAAGTAATAAGTAGAAAAGATATTAAAAGACTAAAGAATAAAGATGGAAGTACAAGATATTATGTTTTAATAAATGGAGAAGAATATGCAGATCCATGTTTAAAAAAATTGAAATTTGGAAGAAAATTTTTAAGTTCTAGAAGATATGAAATTAAAGAAGAAGCAATAGCTAATTTAAAGGAAAATAAGTTTAAATACAATTTAATAGTAGATTTTAACAAAGTAACTTGTCCGATTGTAGAAAAGAGTTCAAAAAAGGTGGTTGAAGATGTTGAGAGATAGAAAATACATCTAATAAAATTGTATTTTATTAGATGTATTTTTTATTGTTTAAAGTATTTCTATATTATCAAAATTTATATTATTAATATCATCAATTTGAAAAGATGAATTCTTTATTAATTTTGAATATCCTGTTTTCATTATGTCTTTAGTTAGACCAAAAACTTGAGCATATGATAGATATCTATCCTATAATATAATTTCTTCAGGATATTTATCGGCAAAATTTCCAAAATCTTTTATAAAAGCCTTGAAAGCTTTTAATTTATTAAGTTCATTAATACCTTTTGGGGTAAGTTTTAAACTTTTAGAAATTTCTTTATTATATTGTTCATCAATAGTATTTTTTGCTTCAAATATAATTTTAAAAATTACTTCAACAAAAGAAAAAATAAATTTTAAAATAGCATAAAATAATTTTCCTAATAGTAATCCAAATGGTATTGCTAAAATAGAAAGAAATGGTGAATATTTAAAAAGTATAAAAGCAATAATTGAAATACAAAGAATGCAAAGAACTATATGTAAAACTTTATAAAACTTATTCATAGTTTCAGATATATTTATGCTTTTTTTATTTTTATGTGTATTGATAGCATATAAGCCTAAAGCCATTCCATCTTCAAGACAATAATTGTACCATGTTTTATAATTAATTCTTTTTATTGTTTTTCTTTTTAAGGCATAAAAAATGTAATTTTCATTACTTAATAAATTGGTAGGATTTTTTTCTAACATATGTATAGTGTATTTATCTCCATGATATTCTAATGAAAGATATTTTCTAGCACATAAATCAAGAATAACGGCAACAATATCTTTTTCGTTTTCTAGTGTTGAATCAAAAAGCAATGAAGTTACACCTATTCCAAAATTGTTTGGTAATTCTCTAAAATAAATATATGGATTTTTATTAATTGAAGATATATGGTTAAATAATAATTTTAATTTTCCAAGACATTTTCCTATTAATGAAAAGAAGATGATAAATATCCACATTGTATATCCAAAAAAGATAAGTGCAAGAAATGGTAATGTATCAAATACGATGTCATTTTGCAAAATATCTAAAATATTTGGCCGTTTTATTAAATAATATATCAAAAAGCAAGTTGGAAAAACTAAAAAAATTCCATAAAATATAATTCCTATAATTATTAATGTTGGACCTAATTTTGCTTTATATTCTGGTGTTGAGTATTTTGTTTTTTTCATAAGTAAATCTCCTTTATAATTCGATAATATTAATATATCATAATATAAAATTTAATACAATGATTCTAAAATAGAAAAACATTATTATAAACTGATTATAGTAAAACAAGATTGACAAGTTTTTGGTTTTATAATAATATATCAATAAAGTAAATGTTATATAGGATGTGAGAAAATGAATTGTGAAATTCAAGAAAAATGTGGTGGTTGTGCATATGGAAAAAAGCAGTATGCACAACAATTAAAAGATAAAACAGAATATGTAGAAAAGCAATTAAAAAAGTTAAAACAAAATGTGAAAGTAAATTATTGTATAGGAATGGAGAATCCATATAATTATAGAAATAAAGGAAAATATGCTTTTAAAAACGGAAAAATGGGATTCTTTGAAGAAGGAACTCATAAAATTGTATATGCAAAATGTGCAATACAAAATGAAAAAATAAATCAAGTTGCAGATTACATATTTGAACTTGTAAAAAAATATCATATTAGTATTTATAATGAAGATACAGGAAAAGGTTTTTTAAGACATGTAGTAATTAGATATGGATTTTTTACTGATGAGGTAATGGTTATATTTGTTACTACAGATGGAAAAATGTATAAAAAGCAAGAGATTATAAAAGATCTAACAACAAAGTTTAAAGAGATAAAATCTATTATTCAAAATATTAATATAAGAGAAACTAATGCAATATTAGGAAATAAAAATTTTAAAATGTATGGAACAGATTTTATAATGGACAAACTTGGAAAGTTAAAAATAAAAATTTCACCATTATCTTTTTATCAAGTAAATCCTATTCAAATGAAAAAGCTATATGATACAGCAATTGATTTTGCTAAACTTACTGGAAATGAAGTTGTATATGATTTATATTCTGGAATTGGTACTATTTCTTTAAGTGTGGCAAAGAAGGCAAAAAAGGTTTATGGAATAGAAATCGTAAAAGAAGCGGTAATTGATGCAAGAGCAAATGCTCGAATGAATAATATTACAAATGCATCTTTTATGGACGGAAAAGTTGAAGAATTGTTACCTAAACTATGTAATAAAGAGAAGGCAGATGTTATTTTTGTTGATCCTCCTAGAAGTGGATTAGATGCCAAAACTATTAAGACAATTATTAAGGTTAAGCCTAAAAAGATAGTTTATATTAGTTGTAATCCTGATACTTTGGCTGATAATCTAGTATCACTGGAAAAATATTATGATATTAAGGTTGTACAACCTGTGGATATGTTTCCTTTTACAAGCCACGTGGAGTGTGTATCAGTGTTGCAACTAAAACAAGACGTGTAATACTTGATTTTGAGGAAATTAAGCAAATGTAAGGAGAAATGTAATATTAAAATATTGGTGATTTCATTGTAAAAATAAGGAATTTATGATACTTATATACTGTAAAGATTAGGAGAATAGAATATGAAAGATTATTATAAATGGTGTCTAGAATTACTAAATAATTGGAAACAGAAAAATGTAGAAAATATAGTTAACTTATTTGATGAAAATGTAGAGTATTATGAAACGCCTACAGAGAAAATAAATACTATAAAAGAAATTAGAAAAATGTGGAAAGAGATAGAAAAACAAAACACAAGTGGTATTGAATTTAATATACTATGTGAAAATGATGAATGTTGTATTGTTAATTTTGTTTTGAAAGATACAGTATCATATGATATGATATATCAAATAAAATTAAATGCGAATAGCAAATGTGTATTTTTAAAACAATGGTATATGGAGGAGTAAGAGGTAATGGAACAAGAATTTAAAGATAGGATTAATTTAAATACCGACTTAAGCGAAATTTCAAGATTGATATGCAATGATTATGAATTGGGAGAATATATTTCTGATACAATAATTACTGTAGGTTATGAAGATTTTAATTATATATTAGAAACAACAACAGGAAAATATTGTGTAAAAATTTTTCATAAAGGAAGAACAGATAAAGATTGCCAAAATTATATTGACAGAATTGAATTAGCAGGAGCAACTGGTATAAACACACCAAAGTTATACAAAATAAATAATGAAAGTGAATGTATAATTGAAGTAAATGGTGTGAAATATAGATTATGTTTGTTTGAGTATATAAATGGTAATAGTTTTTTTGATTTAGGAATTATTCCAAATGAAGATGAAATAAAAGAAATTATAAGGCAAATGGTAAATATACATAAACAGCAATTAAATTCAGAGTTCATATATGATAAATGGGCAATTGTAAATTTCATAGAAGAGTTTGAAGATAAAAAACAATATTTAAATGAAAGAGATTATAAAAAATTAAGTGAATTATTGATTTGTTTTAAAGGTGTTGATATGAAAAAATTACCACATGCTTTTGTACACGGAGATATAATAAGCACTAACGTTATGAAAGATAATAACGGAAAATTATGGATAATAGATTTTGCAGTATCTAATTACTTGCCTAGAATTGTAGATTTGGCAGTGAGTTCTTGTAATTTGTGTTTAAATCCAGAGAGTATTAAAGAAACAAAAAGTAAAACAAAGATGATTTTGAAAGAATATGAAAAATATAATAAATTGACTGATTATGAAAAAGAAGTATTTCCAATATTCTTTGATATTGCTAATGCAATGGGAAGTTTGCAAATAAGTTATTTAATTAGTCAAGGGAAAGCATCTGAAGAAGATAAATTTTGGTATAATGAGAGTGAAAAAGGACTAGAATTTAGCGACAAGAATTTCTGGAATGGAATATTTGAAGAATATGAAATATAAAGATAGGATTGATGTTTATGAAAATAATTAAGAGCATAGATTTATGGACAGAGCAATATGAGAATCATTACGAATGTTTTAATGGAGCTTTTGTAGATGGGTTTGAAAATAATAAAATTGCATTTGATGAGTATAAAATAATAAGAAATTGTAATTGTGTAATAACTGTTAGTAATCAAAATGTCAATATAAGTAATAAACATAATGCTATTGTCTTTTATAAAGAAAATAATCCTGTTAGATTAATGGTTATAAATAAAAATACTGATATTGAAAAATGTATTAGTATAGCATTAGAACAATACTTTAATGATGGTATATTACAAAACTTGTATGATAGTATAGGAATTAAATCGACTATGATAGATATGAATGAGGAAGCCATATATAATGGCGTGGATAGTACAAAGGAAATTGATGTTGGTTCATGTGATAGATGGAAACTTTTATATAATATGTTAAAGGGTAGCTACACAGAAAGTGATACTCAATATGGCAATTTTGAAAGTGATAAGTATGAGTTTATTCCAGACTTATATATAAAATATAAACTAACAACAGATACTGAAATGTTTGAAATAGAGCATAAATGTGCTTTTATAAATACTATAAAAACTAGATTAATTCCTATACAGGAAAATTCTTTATTAACAAAATAGGATGCAAAATGGAAAATTTAATAAGTAAACTAAATAAAAATACACAAATAATTGTTAAAGGTGAAGAATATATAGTTAAAACTAAAACAAAGTATTCAATAGAAGAAGACAAAACAACATCATATGTAAAATGTGAATTAAGCAATAATAAAGTTTTAGTTATAATTCCAAAGGATGAATTAATATATATCGGCAGAGTAATTGAAAATATGATATATGAGAAAATATCTGAAGATACAATTAAATACAATGATAAATTATTTAGAAAAGCAGGAGAAGGACATCAATTTATTACAAAAATTGAATTTGGAAATGAAAATGAAGTAGAAGGTAAATGCATATTTGAAGATTATGAAACTGAAAATAATATAATTAGTTTAGGAATATTACCAGATAAGGAAAATGTAAGAGCAGATGTTTATGCAAACATTTTAAATATAGAAGATATTGAAATAAAGTAATATTTGGTTTAGGAGGTATAATAGATGGAAAATTATTTTATAATACATGGTTCATTTGGAAGCCCTTTTGGAAATTGGTTTAGTTGGTTACATGATTTTATAACAGAAGATGGCAAACAAGTATATGTACCAGATTTTCCAATAGGAGTAGGATATCAAAATTATGAAAATTGGAGTAAGTTGTTAAAATATTATTTAGATTTAGGACTTATAAATGAAAATACAACTATTATAGGACATAGTATTGCACCAATATTCATATCAAAATTTTTAGTTGAAAACAAAGTGAAAGTTAGGAAGCTAATATTTGTATGTGGATTTAATAATTATCTAGGAATAAATGAAGAATATGATAATGTTAATAAATCAATGTATTTTGATAATATGGAAGATGTAAAACAATATGCTAATGAAATAATTTGTTTCTATTCAGATAATGACCCATATGTAAGATATGAAGTAGAAAAGGACTTTGCAGATATAGTTGCAACAGAGCAAGTCTTAATACATAATGGTGGTCATATCAATAGTGAGAGTGGATATGATACTTTTGAAGAAATAGTAAGTTACTTATAAAGGTCATATTACGAAAAATTGCAAATTTTCATAAACAAGAAAATAGAAAATCCCTCTTTGTATGAGGGATTTTAAGCGTTTATAAACGAACTAACCACATTTAAATGTGCAACATTAAATGTAATTATAGTGTATGCAAATAAAGAAATATTATTACAAAAAGCAAAGACTAGGTTAACCTAGTCTTTGAAAAACAACTTCCACATCTTTCGATGTGCAACTCTAAATGTAATTATATTATAAGATATTTTTGGGCGAGAGTCAAGATATTTACTGAAATTAATCTTCAAAAGTGTAATATTTTTTTAACAATACTAAAATATTTGAATAGTCATATTCAGATAGATGAGCTATTTTTTTATTATGGAAAAATGGTTCTCTTAATCTTTTATAACTAAAATTAGCCATAGATTCTAATTTTGCAGTACTACAAGGTAATCCAGTTATATCATAATGAAAATAATATTTATCACTGTGACATTTACTACTTAAAGGTATTACTGTCCACATCTTTTTATCAGCAGAAGAACGCCATAATATGGCAGGTCTTAATTTTCTTAATTCCGAACCAACATTTTGTCCAAAATCAACCCAACATATAGAGCCAGGTTTTAAAATAGAAGTTTTTGAGTTATTATCGTTTAATAATAATTTATCATAACACCATTTTAAATATTTGATTTTTTCGATATTTTTATAATCAATTTCTTTACTTAGTTTTTGAATTAAGGATTCTTTTAAAAGCTTTAAAACACAATAAAAATCTTTATTATTTAATTTTAAAAATTTACCTTTAACATAAACTAATCCGTTTAATATTTTGTTTAGTATATTCTTGCAAATCATTTATATCAATAAATCTATTTATAGATTCTATGTATGTTAGATTATCTGATTCAGCAGTATTAACTGTTAGTCCTACATAATGATTTTCAGAGATATTGTATATAATTAAAACATGCTTCCTTATATTATTTTCAATTACTTCATAAATATTTTGAGAATATATATCCAAATTAAAACCTCCTAATATAAACACTGTAGCTTATATAATTTTTATATATAAGCTACATGCTCAATCATAAACTGCTTATAAAATAAGCCTTCTTGAACCTTCTATTTAACAGAAATGTTCTTTACTATAATACTACATTTTTATATAAAAAGCAACACATTTGTTCTCTAAAATGTAAAATTATTTGGCATGATATAGAAAAACAGTAAAATTATTGTAAAATATTGGATTTTGTGTTATAGTATAAAAAAAATGTAAATAGGAGGATGTTTTATGCAACATTTAAATTTACCATCAAGAATTGTTATGTTTTCAATCTGTTCATCTATTGAATATGATATAAAAAAACATATTTTAAATTGTACATCTGAAATAGAATTTGATAAAGATATGATAGAGAAAGTAAAAGAGAGAATTAGTAAGAAAACACAAATAGAACAAGAAATGAATCAAGAAAGAATCTTAAATTCCTTAGATTTATCTGATTATGTAGTAATATTATTAAAAGATCCATATAAGTATAAATTGAATAATATAAACATAGAAAAAATAAAAGAATATTTTGAGAAAATTATACCTATAAGAAATAGAGTAATGCATACAAAGCCATTAGAGTTAGGTGATAAAGCAATTTTGGAAGAAGTGTTAGAAACAATTGATAATGAGATTTGTTTTATAAAATGGGAAGAAGTAAAAAATACACGAGAATTGTTAAAAAATGCTCCTGAAAAGTTAATCGATAAATGGAAACTTATAACATATCATGATAATTACTATCATAATTTACCAGAACCAGAGTTTGATGATACGGGATATATTGGAAGGAGAAAAGAAATAACGGAAATAACGGATTTAATTATTCAAGAGAAATATCCTGTTATTTCGATTATAGGAAATGGTGGTATTGGTAAAACGGCTATAACAGTTAAAATTTTATATGATTTAATAGATAATCCCCAAAATCCATATGAAGCAATTATATGGGTGTCCTTAAAAGCGAAAACACTTGCTAATGGTGAATTTGTTGAAATACAGAATGCGATACAAAATACAAGTGAAATGTTGAATGAAACCCAAAAAGAAGTAGTAATAGATAATAACATTACTCCAAAAGAAAATATTATAAATTTTATGAAAAATTTTAAAACATTATTGGTTATAGATAATCTGGAAACTATTAACGATAATAGTATTAATGAATTTATTAAGAGCGTGCCAAAAGAATCCAATATATTAATAACTTCTAGAACTGGTTTAGGAGAATTAGAATATAGATATAATTTATCGGGAATGAATCAAAATGATGGTATAAGATATTTTAGAGAATTATCAAAATATTACGGTTTAGATATACATAAAAGAAATGATAAAACAATAGAAAAGCTAGTAAAAGAAATACTATATTCAAATCCGTTATCAATAAAATGGTATATTAATGGTATATATAATGGTATTCGAGAAGAAATTTTGCAGAATAATAAATCTAAGTTAATAGAATTTTGTATGTCAAATGTTTATGATAAATTAAGTGATGAAGCAAAGGAAATATTAAAACTATTCCAAATTGAAGACTTTGAAATGTCATATGGTGAAATAGAATTTTATATTGAAAAAGAAGAATTAAAGATGAAGAAAGCAATTAATGAATTATTATCTACAAATATGATGCATTTAAAAAATACAGAATATCAAATCGATGTTATGGCTAAAGACTATTTGCAATTACATGAAACACCATCAGCAGAATTTATTGAAAAAATTTCAAATAAGAAAAAACAACTAAATGATATGTTGCAAGATATAAAAGTAAAAAAAGAAAATAGTATTCTTGATCCAAATTCTATATTATATGATTATGATAATAAAGATAACAAAATTGCAGCAATATATTTATATAAAGCTTTAGAATTAGGAAGAGATAAAAATCTTGAAGATGCACTGTTAATGACAGATAGAGCAAGCAATGTAGCTCCAAATTATTTTGAATGTTATAAAATAAAAGGATTTTTAAATGCTAATGCACAAAATTTAGCAGAAGCTATAAAAAACTATCAAATTGCTGTAAATAAATGTACGAATGATTTAGAATATGCAACAGCTTATTATGTATTTTCTTTCTTTTATACTGTTACTATGCAGGATAATGAAAAGGCATATGAATTAATATGTGAAGCTGAAAAACATTTACCAAATAATCCAGAGATATTATTGCAAAAAACAAGAGCAATGACAAGATTGGGAAAATTTTCTGAAGCAGAAGTTGTTTTAAAAAGTATCAAGGATGAAAACAAACTTTCTGATAAAGTTAAGAATATACAAGCTTCAGTTACAGCTAATTTATATCGAAAATGGTCAGAAATGTTTGAACAAAGAGATTCTAAAAAGAAGTTAGAATATTTAAAAAAAGGAATTAAGAGTATAGAAAAGCTTGATAAAATTGATAAAAAAACATATGTAAATTTAATAGCATTATTAAAAGAAATATCTCTTATGTATTATGATAATGATGCTATGATTCTACTTAAAAACACTTTAAAAAATAATTTTAATGGATTAAAAACTATAAATCATAAAGATATTAATTTTATAAATAATATTATTGAGGATCATAAATATGAAATTAACGAGAATATATACAATGAATTAAAAAAATTTTTAACTGATTATAGAAAATTAGCTAAAAATATAATCGACCGAGATTTGGGTGTTGTAGTATATTTTCCAAGACCTTATGGGTTTATTGCTAATGCATATAATGAAAGTATTTATTTCAATGTTAGCAGATTAAGAAGGAGTATAGATGTTGGAGATATTGTTAAATTTAATTTGAAGCAAAGTACTAAAGGAGATGTAGCAATAAATATAAGAAAAATAAACAAAACTATGGAGGACTTTATAGATAAAAACTAAAGGCAGGATAGTGTACATCACGCAACGTCTATACACATAAAAGGACAAGCCTTCAAGAGTTAATCAAAGAATAAAAATTTTATGCAAATGTGATGCAGAAATTCACCGGGTGAATCCCTAAAAAATGCCGTTTAGAGTGCTAAAGTTCACCCAGTGTACTAAATGAACAAATACATAATAAATAAATTGCAAAGTTCACTCGGTGAACTTACAGAAATATAATAAAAATAAATATAAAAATCTATACAATAATTAACATAAAACGATTTTGGATGGACAAAAGGGAAAAAAACGGGAATTGATTTTAGGAAAACTCGATATTATAATGGTATTATCAAAAAATGTAAAAACAAGAAGTCAGTCGAAGCTAGCCGACTGGCTTTTTGTTTTTTGAAAACCCCCAGATAGTCTCAATGTCAACAACT
>ULOZ01045970.1_pt1 | contig 38130 bp, 29 predicted proteins | sample 1953031 | NCBI WGS metagenome assembly ULOZ01 (sample SAMEA4835616, study PRJEB28245) | human gut metagenome | biome: gut microbiome; material: fecal sample | place: Denmark | collected 2008
GAAGCCACCAAAATGAAGAACTAAGGTTTTAGTTCTTTTTTTATGTTTAAAAGCATAAAAACTTTTTTGAATAATAAAATTAATTAATATTGTTAGAAAAGGAGCAAATATGAAGAAAAAATATTATTTAATTTTATTGTTTATAATTTTCATTATAAGTGTTGGCTTTATTTTTTACAAAAATAGCATTAAAAATTTGAAAATTGGTAATAATAAAAATAGTCAAGAAATAGTAGACTATATTTTAAATCTTAGTTCTTATGAAGCAGAAGTAACAGTAAATATAACAAGTAATAAAAATAGTAATAAATATATATTAAAGCAAAAATATCAAAAAGATAAAGAACATATTCAAGAAGTAATTGAGCCAAGTAATATAGCAGGAGTAAAAATAATTAATGATGGAAAAAATTTAAAAATAGAAAATAGCAACCTAAACTTAAATGAAATAATAGAAAATTATACAAATTTAGAAAATAATAATTTAGACTTATCGATGTTTATAGATGAGTATAAAAATAGTAATGAATCTAATTATGAAGAAAAAGATGATGAAATAATAATGAAAGTAAAAAATGATAAAGAAAATATTTATGTAAAAGAAAAGATATTATATATAAATAAAAAAACATATAAGCCAGTAAAATTAGAAATAAAAGATAATAAACAAAAAGAAAGAATTTACATATTATATAATGAGGTAGAGATTAATGTGTAAGTTTTAAAACTATCTCTACTTCGAACTAAGAAAAATACAAATATATAGACTTGATATATAGAAAACTTAGGAGTGAAGAATATGATAGTAAAAAGAGGAGATATGTTTTATGCAGATTTAAGTCCAGTTATTGGATCAGAGCAAGGAGGAATTAGACCAGTTTTAATAATTCAAAATGATTTAGGAAATAAATATAGTCCAACTGTAATTGCAGCAGCTATAACTTCTCAAACTAATAAAACTAAATTACCCACACATATTGAAATAAGAGAAAATACAAGTGGACTTAAGAATAATTCTGTTGTATTAGTAGAGCAAATTAGAACAATAGATAAAAGTAGATTAAAAGAAAAAATAGGGCATATAGATGATAATAAAATAATTAATGAATTAAATAATGCATTAGGGATAAGTTTCGGATTAGATTGACATAAGAGATTAAATATAGTATAATTATAAATGTAAGAATAAGGTAAAAACCTTATAAAAAACACACGTAACGAAAAATGGAGGAAACATCATGCAAAGCATCATTGTTGTAATCGTTATGGTCTTGCAGATTCTGCTTTCTGGTGGCAATGCTAACGGAAATCAGAACTACAACAACATGAACTGGCTTCAGCTCATGGCCCTTATGGGCAACAACGTTTCGACGAATTGGTATCAAGACAGTTGGAACGAAATCGATCAGACCATTGATCTTGGTGATGGTCAGTGGAAGCAGTATGGTTATGGTGAAGGATCTACGGTCCGTATCCATGGTAATTTGAATTCTGGACTGTATTTTGACTTCTCTATTAAGGGAAGCCAGTGGGATAGTCAGAAACAAGTTACGAGCCCGATTGAAGGAATCACTATTACCCAGACGAGTTATAGCTCTGCTGATTCTGGTTACTCATTTAGTGTGGGGCCGATTAGTTTGCAGACTGCGTTGACTCTTTGGAACGCGACAACTAGTCAGATGGCTAGTTAACAAAATTGCCACATTCTAAAGTATTTATACTTTGGATGTGGCAATTTTTTATAATAAAAAATAACAAGAATATCTTGATATTTTCACATTCATAGAGTAAAATATATACTAGTCAATACAAAGAATAATGGAGGTTTACATGGAAAACAAATTAAATAATGTAGCGAAAGTGCATTCAATAGAAAGCTTTGGAACAGTTGATGGACCAGGAATAAGATTTGTTTTGTTTTTGCAAGGATGTAGTTTAAAATGTAAATATTGTCATAATAGAGATACATGGGATATGACATTAGGTGAAGAAAAAACATTAGAAGAAATAATAGAAAAAGTAAAAAGATATAAAACATATATGAATTTATCAGGTGGTGGAGTAACAGTAACAGGTGGAGAACCATTACTACAGGTAAAATTTTTAATAGAATTTTTTAAAAGATTAAAAGAAGAAAAAATAAATACATGTATAGATACATCAGGAATGTTTAATATTACAGAAGATATAAAAGAAGTACTTAAATATACAGATTTAGTTTTATTAGATATAAAACATATAGATGATGAAAAATGTAAAGATTTAGTTGGATTTTCAAATAAAAAAGAATTAGAATTTGCTAGATATTTAAGCGAAAATAACAAAAAAATGTGGATTAGACAAGTACTAGTTCCAGGATATACTGATGATGAAAAAGATTTGGTAAAACTAAAAGAATTTTTAGCAACATTAAAAACTGTAGAAAAAGTTCAAATTTTAAAATATCATAGTATGGGAAAATACAAATGGGAAAAACTTGGACAAAAATATGAATTAGAAGGTGTAAGAGATGCAACATTAGAAGATGAAGAAAGAGCGAAAAAGATATTAGGAATTGAGTAAAAATATATTTGAAGGTGAGGAAGAAGTATGCCATCAAATAAAAAAAGTGGTAGTTTTAATAAACAAAGAGAAATAGAAAAAAAGAGAAGAAAAAGAAGAAAGAAAAGACTAATAACAAGTATATTAATAATGCTAATTACAATTATTGTTTTATATCTATTGAATTCTCCAACATTTAAAATAAAAAATATAGAAGTTATGGGGAATTCACAAGTTGATAAACAAAAAATTATAGAACAATCAGGAATAAAAATAGGAAATAGTATATTTTCAAATATTAATATAATATCAAAAGTAAGAATAAAGCAAAATGGATATATTGAAGATGCAATAGTAACAAAAAAAATGCCAGATACAATAGAAATCAATGTAAAAGAACGAATTGCAGAATTTCAAATAATAACTGATAATGGATATTATATATATATTGATGAACAAGGATATATAGTAGATTATTCACAAGAATCAAGAGGGTTAGTAACAATATATGGAATGGAAATAACAGAAGAAAATATTGAAAAAAAGAAAAGACTTGAAAATGATGATTTGAATTTGAAATTAGAAAATATATTACACATAAAAGAAGAAATGACAAAGATTGGAATATATGATCAAATATTAAAAATACAAGTTAAAAATGAATATATATTGAGTTTGGATAATTTGAACTTAACAATTAATCTAGGAAATGCAACAAACTTAAAAGATAAAACATACTATATAAAATCAATTATGGAAAGAGAAAATGGAAAAGCAGGAACAATAAATGTTAATGGAAATTTAAATGAGGGATTTGTACCATATTTTACAGAAAATCAATGATTTTAGAGAGGAAGAATGCACATGAATAAGAAAATGAAAATTAGTTTAATATTAGGTGGAATGTGTGTAGCATTATCTTGTGGAATTGCAATACAAGTTAGAACAATATCTAGAATTGGGACAACTACAAGTAGAAATTCAACGGAAAATGAATTAAGAGATGCAATATTAAGAACAAAAGAAAATTATGATAATCTGTATGCAAATGAAGAAAAAGCAGAAAAACTATTAGAAGATGAAAGAAAAAGTGCAACAGAAAACAATAGTGAGTTAGCGGAAATACAAGAAAATATAAAAACATTAAGTACACAATTAGGATTAACAGACGTTACTGGAAAAGGAGTAATAATAAAAGTTGATGACGCAATGGTTCAATCAACATTTGATCCTAATTCTGCAATAGTACATGCTGAAGATCTTATTAGCATAGTAAATGAATTAAAAAATGCAGGAGCAGAAGCAATTTCAATAAATGATCAAAGAATTGTATCAAATACAGTTATAGAATGTATTGGAGCAGTTATAAAAATTAACGGACAAAGAGTAGGAGCACCATTTACAATAAAGGCTATAGGAATGCCAGAATTGTTAAAAAATACATATAGAAATGGTGGGTATTTAAAAGTATTAGAAGGAGATAGAATTCAAGTAGATTTTAAAACATCTGATAATATAACAATTCCAAAATATACTGGAACATATAAATTTGAATATGCACAAACAATAAACAACAAATAAAAAATAAAGGAAAAGAGAATTTAATATGAAAAAAATTAATCTAAGTAGAGAAAAAATTGTTATGTCAATAACAATAGGAATTGCATGTTTAGCTTTAATGTTAGTAATGTTTATGCAATTTAAGGTTGTTAAACAAACAGATATAACATCAATAGAAAGTATGAGGGAAGAAGAATTAAGAACAGAACTTGCTGATTACAGAAAAAAATATTCTGAAATACAAGAGAAATATGAAGAAACAATTAGTAAAATAACAGAATATCAAACAGAAAAAGAATCAGATGAGAAAACTGCTAAATTATTACAAAATGAATTAGAAGAATTAAGTACATATCTTGGTATGACAGATGTTCAAGGAGAAGGAATAACAATAATATTAACAGACAACGGTGGAAATGAATTGAAAAATTCTGATGAAAAAATAGTTTCAGTTTCAAGTTTAGACTTATTGAGAGTTATTAGAGACTTATTATCAGCAGGAGCAGAAGCTATTTCTATAAATGATCAAAGAATTATAGGAAATAGTGATATATTTCTAATAGGATCAAGCAGTACACCTTTTATACAAGTAAATGGACAAAGAATAACATCACCATATGTAATAAAAGCAATAGGAAATAAAGCATATCTTGAAAGTGCAGTAAGTATAAGTTCAAGTATGTTACAAGCACTAAAAGAAGAGGGACATGGAGTAGAGATTCAAACATCAGGATATAATAGACCAGTTGTAATAAAAGCATATACAGGTACTATTGATAAAAAATATATGAAAGACAAAGAATAATTAGAAAGGAAAATGTAAAATGATAGTAATAGCAATTATTTTTGGATGTATTATAGGAGCCCTTATAGGAATAAATGCACCAATGATACCATATACATATTCAACATTTTTAGCAATAGCTGTTGTAGCAGCTTTAGATTCTGTATTTGGTGGAATAACATCAGTTTTGAAGAAGAATTTTGATTTAACAATTTTTATATCTGGTTTTTTCTGCAATAGCATATTATCAATAGCATTAACATATTTAGGTCAAAAACTAAATATAGATATATATTTAGCAGCATTAGTAGTTTTTGTAGGAAGGATGTTTACAAATTTGACAATAATTAGGAGATATTATATCGATTTGTGGAGAGAAAAATCTAAAAATAAGACAATAAAAAAGAAAGAAAAACAAAATTAAAAATATATTACAAACATATTACACAAATATCAAAATTATTACAAATTTATTTCAAAAATGTTTCAATTTATATTGACTTTTTTATGAAAATGTAATATATATAACAAAGAAGAAAACAATCTATATAATATAGAAATTTTAACAAAAATAAATGGAGGAATCATTTTGGCAATAGGTGATATCATAGTTGGTATTGATATAGGTACATCTAAGGTTTGCACAGTTGTTGGAGAGGTTAATAACTTTGGACAAATCGAAACACTATGTAGCACATCTTGTAAATGCAATGGTATAAAAAAAGGCAAAATTATTAATGAAGAAGAAGTTAGTTTAAGTGTTGCAAAAACTATAAAAGATGCTGAGGAAGAAGCGGAATTTAAAATAAACTCAGCATATGTAACTATTCCTGGAAAAGAAGTTACAATAGTTCAAAATAGCATATTAAAAGAGCTAAAAGACAAATTTGCTGGTATATCATTAAAAGATGTTCAAAGTGCAATTGTGCAAGCTAAAGATATTGAAATACCAGAAGGGAAAACAATAATAGATATAGTACCATCAGAAGTAATACTTGATAACGGAAAAATTGTCGCAGATCCAGTTGGCAATTTAAGCTCAAATTTTACACTAAAAGCACAAGTTATCTTAGCAAATAAAGATTATGTAAGACAATTAACATCAATCTTTAAAAGAGTTGGAATTGAAATTGATGGAATAGTTCCAACAGCTTTAGCAGAAAAAAATTTAATGTTAGATACTAATGAATTATATGATAATGTAATGTTACTTGATATTGGGGCAGGAAATACAGAAATAGGTGTATTTGAAGGCAATAATTTTACTTATACAAATACAATTCCTCTAGGAGGAGATAATATTACAAATGATATATCATTAGTATTAAATATTTCAGAAGAAGAAGCAGAAAAACTAAAAAAACAATATGGGCTTGCTTTAAAATCATTTATAGATAATGATAATGAGATAATGTTAAACACTTGTAAAGATGAGAATAGAAATAAGATCATAAAGAGCTCAGAGTTAATAGAAATAATTGAAGCAAGAATTGAAGAAATATTTACATTAATAAATAAAGATATAACAAATAATAATGTAAAGCAAAACATAAATACTGTTATATTAACAGGAAGAGGTATTACAACAATTAATAAAAGTGATGTTGCAGGTAAGATAAATTTGAATATACCTGTAAAAATGTCAACAGGAAGACTAATAAGTACAATAAAACCAGAGTTTAGAACTAGTTATGCACTTGTTAGATATATTGCTGCAAGACCTTATGTAAAATCTGTATCAAGCAGTATAGATAGACAGCCAAATGAAAGCATATTTAAAACAATAATAGATAGAGTAAAAGAGTTCTTTTATTCTTAAAGAAAAAATATTTTAGTTTTATGGGGAGGAAAACTTAATGAAAGAGTATGAAGAAGAAACAATGATGGATGGAGCTGCAACAATTAAAGTAATTGGTGTTGGTGGTGCCGGAAATAATGCAGTAAATAGAATGATTGAAGCGGGAATAAAAGGAGTAGACTTTATCGCAGTTAATACAGATAGACAAGCATTACAAAAGTCAAAAGCAAGTGCTAAAATTCAAATAGGAGAAAAAATAACAAGAGGTTTAGGAGCTGGTGCCAATCCAGATATAGGAGCACAATCAGCAGAAGAAAATAAATCAGAAATTGCAGAAACTTTACGCGGAGCAGATATGGTATTTGTTACAGCCGGAATGGGTGGTGGAACAGGTACAGGTGCTGCACCAATAGTTGCACAATCAGCAAAAGAAATGGGAATATTAACAATAGGTGTTGTAACAAAACCATTTACATTTGAGGGAAAGAAAAGACTTTCACAAGCTGAACGTGGAATAGAAAGTTTAAAAGGTAAAGTAGATGCATTAGTAGTAATACCAAATGATAAATTATTACAAATAATAGATAGAAAAACATCAATAAATGATGCATTTAGAATGGCAGATGATGTATTAAGACAAGGTGTACAAGGTATATCAGACTTAATAGCTGTTACAGGAACAGTAAACTTAGACTTTGCAGATGTTAAAACAATAATGAAAGATACAGGAATGGCACATATGGGTATTGGTAGAGCATCAGGAGAAAACAGAGCAGAAGATGCTGCAAAACAAGCAGTACAAAGTCCATTACTAGAAACATCAATAGAAGGAGCAAGAGGAGTAATCATAAATATTACAGGTGGTGAAGATTTAGGATTACATGAAGTTAATACAGCAGCAGAACTTGTTCAACGCAGTGTAGATCCTGAAGCAAATATAATATTTGGTACAGTTACAGATCCAAATATGGGAGAAGATATTCAAATTACAGTTATTGCAACAGGATTTGAAAAACCAGAAGCAAGAGTTGCTTCAAGTGTAGATAGTTTTGTAAATAAACAATGGGATAAAAAAATAAATTCAATTCCAACATCTACAGACAATTCTAATTCAGGAGATTTAGATATTCCAGCATTCTTACGTAAAAATAAAGGAAAAAATATATAATAAATGAAATCATGTACTAGAAATAGTATGTGATTTTTTTGTTATAATTTAATAATATTAACATTATAATGACAAATTTTTTATTCTTAATATAGTATAATAAGTAGTTGATAAAATATATTATATTTGGAGGGGATTATGATAATATATATTGATATAATATTTATTGAAAATATAATAATGAATACAATTATTTTATATGCAACAGCAATCATATTAAAACAAAAAGTAAAAAATATTAGATTAATAATATCAGCAGTAATTGGATCAATTTACTCAATATTAATGTACATAACCAAATTGACTATATATTCATCAATAATATCTAAATTTATATTATCAGTTGTAATGGCTTATGTAGCTTTTAAACCAAATGATGTAAAAAAAATATTTAAACAGATTATAATTTTTTATTTAACATCATTTGTATTTGGTGGAGTAGCATTAAATTTAATATATTTTTTAAGACCAGAAAATATAAATATAAAAAATGGATTATTTACTGGTGAATATGCATTAAAAGTAATAATGTTAGGTGCGATTATGGCATTTATAATAATAAAAATATCAATTAAAATAATAAAAACAAAATTTAATACAAAAAATATGTATTGTGATATAAATTTGAAAATAAATGAAAAACAAATAGCAACAAAAGCAATGATAGATACAGGAAATCTTGTAAAAGAGCCAATTACTAATACACCAGTTGTGATAGTGGAAGAGTCATTACTAGAAGGAATTATTCCAAAGGAAATATTAAAAAACTTAGAAAATATTTTATGTGGAAATTTAGAAAATTTACCACAAGATATACAAGACAAATATCTTCCAAAATTGAGGTGTATACCATTTTCATCATTAGGAAAAGAAAATGGAATGTTAGTTGGAATAAAGATATCTGAGATTGTAGTAAAAAGCGAAGATGAGGAGAAAAAAACTCCTAATATTATAATTGGTATATATGGAAGAAGTTTGACGAAAAATGGCGAATATAGGGCTTTAGTTGGTGTAGATTTATTATAGATAATAAAAATACATAATATAATTAGAAGAAAAGTAAATAAATAAAAGAGAAATAATCGAACAATAGCGATTATTTCTTTTTTTCTACAATAAGAAAAGACAGTTTTTTTATTGTCAGAGTTGTACAATAAAAATCAAGAAAAGAGGTGATGAATTAAAAAATAAAAGAAAGGAATGTTAAATGAATTTTTTAGAGATTATTAAAAATAGCATAAATAATTTATGTGCAAAATATATTGAAAGAAATCTAAGTGATGAAATGTTGCCGATATTTTATGTTGCAGGTAGTCAAACATTGCCAGCACCATTAGAACAAAAAGAAGAAGAGGAAATGATAAAAAAACTAGAAACAGATGAAAGAGAATATGCCAGAAAAACATTAGTAGAAAGGAATCTAAGACTTGTAGTATATATAGCTAAAAAATTTGAAAATACAGGAATAGGAATCGAAGACTTAATATCGATTGGAACAATAGGCTTGATGAAAAGTGTAAATACATTTAATTCAGAAAAAAAGATAAAATTAGCAACATATGCATCGAGATGTATTGAAAATGAAATATTAATGTATTTAAGAAGAAATAATAAAATAAAAACAGAAGTGTCAATTGATGAACCATTAAATAAAGATAGTGATGGAAATGAACTTTTATTATCAGATATATTAGGAACAGATCCAGATATTACATATAGAAATTTGGAAGATGAAGTAGATATGAAACTTTTGAAAGAAGCAATAAGAAAATTAAATTCTAGAGAAAAAAATATAATGGAAATGAGATTTGGTTTTATTAGTGGCAGAGAAAAAACGCAAAAAGAGGTAGCAGATGAATTAGGAATCTCACAAAGTTATATATCAAGACTAGAAAAAAAGATAATAGGAAAAATGAGAAAAGATATAATGAGTAAAACAGGATAGATTACATAAATATATAATAAATAGTAGACTTATCAAAAAGAAAATGTTATAATAATTATGTGTTTATAGGCATACACATAAAAAACCTAAATATTTATTATATAAGGATATTATTATATGTATCAGAAATTTGGAATAAAAAAAGAAATTTTAGATTTATCAGAAGAGGTTGAAAAAGAAATACAACCAATATTTAAAAATATTGAGAAAATAGAAGAAATAAACAGTTTAAAAGTCTTATCAGCATTTCAAGAATGTGGATTATCAGAAATGCATTTAAATTCATCAACAGGATATGGAATTGATGAAATTGGAAGAAATAAAATAGAAGAGATTTATGCAAAAATATTTAATGCTGAAGATGCATTAGTAAGAGCACAATTAATATCAGGAACACATGCTCTAGCTGTAACATTATTTGGAATTTTACGTCCAGGAGATACAATGTTAAGTATTTCAGGAGCACCTTACGATACATTACAAACTGCAATAGGAATAAGTAAAGAAGAAAGTAAGAGTTCATTAAAAGCATTTGGAGTAAAATATGAACAAATAGAATTAATTGATAATGATTTTGACATTAATTCAATAAAAGAAAGAGTATCCAAAAAAGATATAAAATTAATAGAAATTCAGAGATCAAAAGGATATTCAACAAGGAAAAGTTTAACAATTGATAAAATAGAAAAAGCAATAAAATCAATAAGAGAAGTAAATAAAGATGTTATAATAATGGTTGATAATTGTTATGGAGAATTTGTTGAAGAAAAAGAGCCAACAGATGTTGGGGCAGATATTCTAGTTGGTTCTTTGATGAAGAATTTAGGTGCTGGTATTGCAACAAGTGGTGCATATATTGTAGGAAAAAAAGACTTAATAGAATTATGTGCAGAAAGACTTACTGCTCCAGGAGTAGGAAAAGAAATAGGACCATCATTAAATCAAAATATACCATTTATAAAAGGACTATTTTTTGCACCAAGTGTAGTGGTAAGTGCAGTAAAAACAGCTGTATTTGCAAGTAGAATATTAGAAAAATTAGGATATAAAGTAGATCCTTTATATAATGAAAAAAGAGCAGATATAGTTCAAACAATAGAATTAGGTGATGCAGATAAATTAGTAAAATTCTGTCAGGGAATTCAAATGGGTTCTCCAATAGATTCGAATGTAATTCCAGAACCAAGTGCAATGGGAGGATATGATGATCAGGTAATTATGGCAGCAGGAACATTTACAGAAGGGTCAACAATAGAATTAAGCTGTGATGGACCAATTAGAGCACCATATATTGCATATATGCAAGGTGGGCTTACATATCAATATGGCAAGTTGGGTATAATGAAAGCATTATCAAATTTAGAATAATTATAATAAAAGGAAAAAGCTATGTGATATCACATAGCTTTTATAATATTATTTTTCAAAATTTGGAATATAATAACCAATTCCTCTTTTTGTAATTAAATATTTTGGATTAGAAGTATCTTTTTCAATTCTTTCTCTAATTCTTCTAACAGTAACATCTACAGTACGGATATCTCCGTAATATTCATATCCCCAAACTTGTTCAAGAAGAGATTCTCTTGTAACAACTTGCCCTTGTTGTTGAGCTAAATATTTTAAAACTTCAAATTCTCTTAAAGTTAAATTTACAATTGTTCCATTAACATTAACTTCATATTTTTCCAAATCTAAAGTTAAATCTCCAATCTTTATAGTGTTTTGTTTTTTAGTTTCTTTATGGGAATCTGAATCATGCGAAGATTTTAAACTATCATAATGTGTTTCAGATTTTCTTAAATTAGCTTTTACTCTAGCCACAACTTCTCTTACGCTAAATGGTTTTGTAATATAATCATCTGCTCCAATTTCTAATCCTACAATTTTATCTAATTCATCATCTTTGGCTGAAACCATTAAAATTGGAACATTATAATAATTTTTTATTTTTTTACAAACAGTAAGACCATCAACACGAGGAATCATTACATCTAGTAAGATTAAATCAGGACGTTGAGAAATTGCTAAATCTATTGCAGTTTGCCCATCATTAGCTTCAATTGTATTATAGCCTTCTCTAGTTAAATTATGAACGAGTAAATCAACAATTTTTTGTTCATCATCAACTATTAATATTGTTTTCTTTTCATCATCAAAATTATTGTTTTCCATATAAGACCTCCGATTAAGTTATACATATTTTATATCACAATTTTTACCAATATACAAGGTAAATCAATAAATAAATATAAAAAATAAGTATGAATTTACATAAAATTGACATACTGATAAGTTTGTGCTATAATAGTAATGTCGACATTAGGTCTATTTTTATAGTCACCTTTTGGCAACAAAGTCGAAACAACAAGAAAAAAATTTTTTGAGGTGAAAAAATTATGGATTTGAAGAACATTAATGGTCAGATTATCGGCTGGAGCACTATTTCTGATGATATCCTGAAGTATCATTGCTCTACGAGCCAGGTTGTTGAAAAGAGGCATCTTGATTTCAAAGATCAGGCAAGTCTGCTTGATGAATTGAGTAAGGTTATCGACAACAAGACTCTGTTTAATCGAATTAAAAGAGCACTGGAAAAAAACGATGCGGAGGAAAAGAAAATGAGCAACAAGGCAAAGGCAAACGAGAAGAAGGCAACTGTTACTACTAAAGTGGAAGCAAAAGCTTCTGCAGAAGCTAAGACTGAAAGCAAGCCTGAAACTGTGAGCAAAGTTACCGTTGTCGGCATCAAGAATGATGATATGGCAAATCTCGAAAAGAGTCATGCTGACATTGTTGCTGAAATTTCTGCTGAAGAGAAGAAGATGACTGAAGCCAAAACGCTTCAGGAAACCTGTGAGCGGGTTTTGCAGAAGGCAACTGAAGCATTTAACAATGCACGTCAGGAATTGCAGAAGGCAAAGACTGCTCAGAAGAATGCAGAAAAGGAGGTCGCAACTTTCAGTAAGAAGATCAAGAAGCTTAATGAAAAGTTGGGAGAAATCGAAAATAAGATTGAAACGGCCAAAAATCAGATGGTTTATCTGATTGCTCCTGGTTATTCTGGAGAAATTCCTGCATGTGGCACCTTTATTTCTACTTGTGAAGTCGAAGGCGTCGCAAATCTCAAGGTTGAGCAGATTCCAACTGAACTTAAGCCTGATTTTCAGGATATGATCAAGGCAGGCTTTGATTCGGCTCAGGAGTATGCTAAGGCACTTAAGTTCGTGACTCTGGTCGAATATTATCTCTGCAATGATATGCAGTATAAGATGCTTGTCTCTGATGACAAGATTCAGAAGCTTATTTCTGCACATATCGATGGTTAATCTATAATTTCTAACAGTATGTTAGACGAAGAAGGGCACTACTTTGGAGTAGTGTCCTTTTTCGTTTTAGAAGAAATATTTTTAAATATATTGTTATTTAAAGAAAAATGTGTTATAGTAATTTTGTATTTGCCACTATAGCTCAGTTGGTAGAGCGACGGATTCGTAACCCGTAGGCCAGCAGTTCGATTCTGCTTGGTGGCACCAATGACGTATTATTTCTAACTAATAGAATAGATATATACAAATAGTATATTGACAATTTATGTAAATATGCTATAATTATAAGTGATGTAACATTTTGTAACTCCGTTGCATCAAAAGGAAATACACAATATAAAACGCGTTATTACGCAAGGAGAAAAGTATTATGAAGCTTGAAAGAACTAGTTATTCTAATTATCAGCTTGTTATTGATGAATTCAACATTCCTGTTGCAGTTCGGGTTAATGGAGAGGATAAATATCGACTGTATGATTTAGTACAGGTAACTGATGATGGCCATGGAAACATTTGTCCAGGGATTAGTCATGGAGGAATTGGCAAAATTGTAGAAATTCGAAGAGATGATACAGACCATTTCTTTGGTGTCCTTATGAACAATAGAGAATTTGGATTTATGAAAGACGCAAGAATTAAACGGGTACTTGGAAAAATATGATTAATTAAAAAGAAATAATCTTTTTACTCTCTACAGAAATGTGGAGAGTTTTTTCTTTAAATTTTAATTATTAAAAAGCACTACATTGATTGATCAAATCAAATGTAGTGCTTTTTGTGTAATGACCGTACCATTTAAGTAATTTAAAATACAAGCATCTGTTACAAAATTAAATTCTAATTTAAAACTATTAAGTTGTTGATATTTATATCCAAATTGTTTATTTATTTGATTAATACCATATTTGCCATCACCAATAATAGGGTATCCTATATGAGCCAAATGTGCTCTAATTTGATGAGTTCGTCCAGTTTCAATATTAACTTCTAATAAAGAGGTATTATTATCAAATTCTTTTATTACAGAATAAGAAGTTATAATTTTTTGATATCCAGGTTTAAAATCATCAGAAATATATACAAGTGATTTTTTATTATCTTTAAATAAATAGGCTTCAAGTCTAGAATTTTTTATTTTAGGAATTCCATAAACTAGAGCTGTATAAGATTTTTTTATTTCATGTTTTTTAAACTTATCAAATAAAATATTTAAAGCAATGTCATTTTTTGCAAATAAAACTAATCCAGTTGTATTTCTATCAAGTCTATGACAAGGCATTGGTTTTTGTTTGGGATATTTTTGATGAACTAAGGTTGTTAAACTATTTTCACCAACAACTTCAATATTTATGGGTTTATTAATTACTAAAATATTATTATCTTCATAAACAATATCTAAATTAATTTGTGGGAAAAGCAAAGAATCTGCAATAAATATATTTAATTCATCATTTTCAAAAATAATACAATCCTTATTAACTCTTTTTCCATTAATTTTTATGTCTTTTTGTCTAAGAGCTTTGTATAAAGTATTTTGAGATAAATTTGGAAAAGACGTTAAAATAAAATTACAAAGTTTTTTTCCATTATATTTGTTAGTAACAATTAAAGTTTTCAAAATAACCTCCAAATTAAAATATACTAATATATTATCATAGTGTATTTATTTTTTCAACATAAAAAAACGAGGAAAATAGAGAAAAAGTGAATAAAATGCAGGAAAAATGAGTAATATATATAATAAAAAGTAATTTTTTAGAATATTAAAGAGCTGAAAATACTTAAGAAACAAGAAATGAAAATTTAAAATTTGCAAAATGAGTAAAATTATGGTATAATAAATCTTGGTCGCTAAAAATTCAGCTTATAAGATAAGCAATAAAAAGGAGAGGATAAATTATTTTTAAGAAAAAGCTAAAATACTATACGAAAGAAAGCTGTAAGTTTTTTACAATAATGGCGTTAGGATTAGGCTTAATAATAGCGATTATTTTATTTAAGTATAAGCCAACATATGTAGTAAGTTTGTGTGGAGAACAAATAGGATATGTAAGTAATGCAGCAGAATTACAAAATAGAATTCAATCAGAAATAATTGATATGGATGGAGAAAATATAGATTTTGTTACATTAGATAATATGCCAAAATATGAATTAAAATTAGTAGAAAAAAGTTTAACAACAAATGAAGATGAAATAATGTTAGCATTAAAAGATGATGCAAAAGTAATGTATAAATATTATGCTGTAATTTTGAATGCTGAAACAATAACTTATGTTGATAATATAGAAGAAGCTGAAGAAGCTGTTGAACAAATAAAAGAAGAGCATAAAGATGATACAATTCAATTAGATTTAGCAGTAACAACAAATTATACAGAAAATATTAATGAAATAGGAATACAATCAGTAGAAGTTGCCAAACAAGAAGTTGAACAAAAAGTAGATATATTAATAGAAGAAGATGAAAAAACAAAATTACCATCAATAAATGGGGTATTATTAGCTTCACTTCCTGTTAATGGATATGTAAGTTCAAGATTTGGAAATGTAAGTAGAATAAGATCTGGAGCACATACAGGAACAGATATAGCATGTGCATTTGGAACGAAAATAAAAGCTGTTGCAGATGGTACAGTTGTTTTTGCACAATATAATGGATCTTATGGAAATCTTGTAAAAATTGATCATGGAAATGGTGTAGAAACATGGTATGCACATTGTAATAAGTTGTATGCCAAAGTTGGTCAAAAAATATCATCAGGAGATATAATTGCAGAAGTTGGAATGACTGGAAATACAACAGGACCACATTTACATTTAGAAATAAGATTAAACGGAGTAGCAATTAATCCTCAAAAGTATCTATATAATTAAAAATAAACTATTAAGTAAATTTATTACTTAATAGTTTATTTGTGTTTAATATAAAAAAATAATTATTCAACTGTTACTGATTTTGCAAGGTTTCTTGGCTTATCAACATCTAATCCTTTTTCTTTTGAAATATAATAAGAAAGTAATTGTAATGGAACAATTGCAACAATAGGTGAAAGTAAAATATTTGTGTTTGGAATTTTAACAATTGTGTCTATATTATTACTTGGTAATTCTTGACTTGTGATAACTAATGTTTTTGCACCACGTGTAATAACTTCTTGAATATTACTAATAGTTTTTTCAACTAAATTCTTATCTGTAATAATACTTATAACAGATATTCCATTTTCAATTAATGCAATAGGTCCATGTTTTAATTCACCAGCAGCATATGCCTCTGAATGTATATAAGAAATTTCTTTTAGTTTTAAAGAAGCCTCAAGAGCAGTGTTATAATCAATACCTCTACCTAAGAAAAAAACATCTTTTTCTTGATAAATATTTTTTGCATAATTTTTAATTTCTTCAGAAGATTTTAATGCTTCTTCAATTTTATCAGGAAGATTAAAGATATCTTTTTTTAATTTTGTTAATTCTGAAGATGGAGTAGATCCTAATATTTCAGCAAAATAAATTGCTAAAATTATAAGTAACATAACTTGAGAAGTATAAGCTTTGGTTGAAGCAACAGCAATTTCTGGTCCAGCATGTGTATAAATAGAATAGTCGGCTTCTCTTGTAATAGAACTTCCAATGACATTTGATACAGCAAGTGTTGTAGCTCCTTTTGACTTTGCAAGCTTTAATGCAGCAATGGTATCAGCAGTTTCGCCAGATTGAGAGATATAAATACATAAAGTATTTTTATCAACAATTGGATTTCTGTATCTAAATTCTGAAGCTATATCAACTGTAACTGGGATATTGCATAAGTTTTCAATTGCAATTTTCCCAGAAAGTCCAGCATGCATTGCAGTTCCACAAGCTACTATATATATTTTATTTATTTTTGATAAAAATTCTTTGGTGAATTTTAAATCATCAAAATTACAAGACTCATTTTCTGGTAAACGTGAACCAATAGTTTCTCTTATTGCTGTTGGTTGTTCAAATATTTCTTTTAACATATAATCATCAAAACCATTTTTATCTGCAGCACTAGCATTCCATTCTATACTTGTTAATTTTTTATCTATTTTATTTAAATCAATATCATAAAATTCAACATTGTCTCTTGAAAGAAGAGCGAATTCATTATCATTTAAAAGATAAAAATCTTTTGTAAAGGATAGAATTGCAGGAATATCAGAAGAAATATAGTTTTCTCCATTACCTTTTCCTATAACAAGAGGGCTATCTTTTCTAATAACAATCATGTTATCTGGCATATATTTAGAGATGACTTGAAGTGCATAACTTCCTTTAAATGATTTGCAAGCATTTTGAACAGCACGTAAAACTTTTTTGTCATCATTTTTCTTATCTTTTGAATAATAATAATGTATAAGATTTGGTATAATTTCTGTATCTGTTTGAGAATGAAATGTATAACCATTATCTAATAATAATTTTTTTAAATCATTATAATTTTCAATAATTCCGTTATGAACAACAGCAAAACTGTTACTATTATCTAAATGAGGATGGGCATTTTCTTTTGAAGGTTTTCCATGTGTTGCCCATCTAGTATGAGCAATTCCAATTGTTCCTTCAAGAGAATCAATTCCATCTAAATTATATAAATTTTTAACTCTTCCTTTATCTTTCATAACAGAAAGACCATTTTTTTCTATAGTTGATATTCCAGCAGAGTCATAACCTCTGTATTCAAGTCTTAAAAGACCATTAATTAAGATAGGACTAGCTTTTTGATGTCCTATATATCCAATAATTCCACACATTTGTGAATCCTCCTTAAAAATAATTGAATAGGGTTTTTGATATAAAATCCCTTATATGCGGAATTGAAATATACTTATGCATTAATTTCTGTTACAATATTATATTGTTTTTTGTTATAATGCTTTGACTTAAGTTAAGCCACTAGAGTATCCGCCGAAAATTCGATTAGCTCTAGACCTCGTCAACACAATAGTGTTCTGGCGCTTAATAATTAACTCCTTTCATAATATATTTTTTATATTTCAATTTCTGTATTATATTATAATATATTAAATATTTGTGCAAGTACTTTTTGAAAAAAAATGCAGGTGGTATTAACCACCTGCATTTGGCTTTAGGAAATTTGGGAATCTGCTAAATTGATTTCATCAATAAAGCAGTTGATTTTTAACGCGTTTACTACACTAATTGTTGGAACTAGTTTGGAATAGAGTTCTTGGACATTATAGTTAGAACTATCATATCTTACCCAAACAAGTTCCTCAGGATTGCAATTAGAATAATCGAAGTCTTCAAAATCTTTTTCTGTATACAGAAGACAAGAAGGTGAAGTATTCCACTTTTGCATAGTTAGAGTTTTCGAAAATTTGCTAAAAATTGCAACAGTATCTAAATGTTTTTTCATAATTTCAAAGTATAGATTTTTTGCAAAAACAGATACTTGAAAATTTGCTTTATATTTTCTAGCATTTGTTACTTCAAATTGAGTTTCTTCACTTGCAGTTTTTAACATTTCAATTTGCTGTTGAGAATCAACAGAAGCAAACAATGGGAAAAACTTACAAGCCATATAGTAGACTGCTTCAATTACTTGACAATCTTTAGAAGAATAAGAATTGTTGGGATTTTGAAAATTTAAACAATCTAAAACATCTCCGTTAAAAATTTCGATGTTTGCAAAAGAATCAGCAATTTGCGAAAGTGTTTTGTAAAAAGCATTTGCAAGCTTTTTTTCAAAAGACTCACACATAGACATGTTCCCATCTTTTACAATAAAAGGAGTTAAACTATATTCATAATCAGGGCAAACCTTGAATGAAACAGGATGTTGCTGTGCAATGGACTTATAATGCCTGGATTTTAGAATTACGATATTGTCAGTGACAATAACACTTATTTTGATATACAGAAATCCAACACATTTCCGTTTGGAACTTAACATACCAAACATATTACTTTTTGTAATAGAAAGAGTTTCACCAATAATTTTATGAGTGACGGCAAATTCATAGCAATTTAGTGTAGGATTGTAAATCAAATTACTTTTTCCTACAAATTTGGTTGCCTTTGCACTCCACATTTGTGAAATAATAGAGCAGAAGCAGAGACTATAGAACTTATTTTTAAAGTTCGAATCTTCTGTTAGCTGCTTTTGAGTTTCTGCAATACTAGTTTTGAGAAGCGGAGAACAATAATTATCTGGATTTACTGCGATTTCTAAGGATGCTAGATTTTCTTTACTTAACTCAAAGTTATAAGTGTAGTCAAACATATTTTTCCCTCCAAATTTAAAATTAAAATACTTTTAAGGTGAGTAGAAACTAAAAATTACATAAAAATCCTCCAAATTTCTTATATTAGCATTTCAATGTGCATAAAATAATTATAATATAAAAATTAAGCAAAGTCAATATATTATGTAAATATAAATGAGGCAAAATAATAAAATAAAAAGTTAGAAAATAAGCTTAAAAGCATTGACAACAACTTTTGTAATATGATATAATAATATGCGTATAAATTTGCAAATTGGTAATTCTTAGAAATTATCAGAGTTAATTCAAAATGATAAAATTTAGAAAAATAAGAATTAAATATAAGTAGAAATAAAGGGAGAAAATTGTAGAGCAGACAATAATCAAAACTTTACAAAACTATATTTTAAGAAGGGATTTTTCTAATTAAATATTTTCTCGTAAGAAAACTAGCCAAGCCATTACTTAAATATGGCATTTTTTATATAAATAGGAAAGTTTCAAAACTTTCCTATTATAAAAAAATACATTGCACAGAAAATTTACTTAAAAATTTATGATTTTTTAAGATTTGTTCTGTAATAAGAAATAGATTTAGTCTTATATAAAAACAATAATTTCTTATTTATTCTTAGATTGGCAGATTTCGAGCGAAACAAAAGCTGCTTAATATTTTATAAGGAGTGATTTTTTTGGAAATCAAAGATGTTAAATTCGGAAGAACAACCCGTAAAGATTTCTCAAAAGTTGGCGATTTTATAGAAATGCCAAACTTAATTAAAGTTCAAAAGGATTCTTATGACTGGTTTATTGAAGAAGGATTAGGAGAAGTATTAAAAGACATTTCACCAATCATAGATTATTCAGGAAATCTAGTATTAGAATTTTTTGACTACTACATGGAAGAAAAAACAAAATACACAGAAGAAGAAGCAAAAGAAAGAGATGCAACATATTCTACAAGATTACATGTAAAAGTAAGATTAATAAACCGTGAATCAGGTGAAATCAAAGAACAAGAAATTTATTTAGGTGATTTTCCACTAATGACAGAAAGTGGAACATTTATAATAAATGGTGCAGAAAGAGTTGTAGTTAGCCAGTTAGTACGTTCACCAGGATGTTACTATGATGAAATATTTGATACAAAAACAGGAAAGAAAACATATACATCAACAATTATGCCATTAAGAGGTGCATGGTTAGAATATGAAACAGATGGAAATGATATATTCTGGGTACGTGTTGATAGAACAAGAAAAATTCCAATTACAACATTATTAAGAGCAATTGGATTAGTATCAGATGATCAAATAAGAGCATTATTTGGAGATGAAACATTACTAGAAACAACAATACAAAAAGATCCAATAAAAACAGGTGAAGAAGCATTAATCGAAATTTACAAAAAATTAAGACCTGGAGAATTACCAACAGTAGAAGCTGCAAAAAGCTTATTTAATGGATTATTCTTTGATAATAGAAGATATGATTTAGCAAAAGTAGGAAGATATAAATTTAACCAAAAATTAAGTATCGCAAACAGAATAAAAAATCAAGTTGCATTTGAAGACATTATGGATAAAGAAACAGGAGAAGTTTTTGTTGCAGCAGGAGAAGTAATTTCAGCAGAAGCAGCAGAAGCAATTCAAAATGCAGGTATAAATGTAGTAGATATTAAGTTTGGAGATAAAAAATTAAGAATAATTGGTAATGGAATAGTAAATATTCATTCAGTATTACCAAATGTAGACTTAAGTAGCTTACATATAAAAGAATATGTAAATTATGAAGTATTAAAAAATATAATGGAAAATACTTCAGAAGAAGAATTAGTTAAAACATTAAAACAAAGAGAAGAAGAACTAATTCCAAAATATATAACAACAGAAGACATGATAGCATCAATAAACTATTTATTAAATATGTATCATGGATATGGAAAAGCTGACGATATAGATCACTTAGCAAATCGTAGAATAAGATGTGTTGGAGAATTATTACAAAATCAATTCAGAATTGGTTTAGCAAGACTTGAAAGAGTTGTTCGTGAAAGAATGACAATTCAAGACTTAGATGTTATAACACCACAATCATTAATAAACACAAAACCAATAACATCATCAATAAGAGAATTCTTTGGAAGTTCACAATTATCACAATTTATGGACCAAACAAACCCATTATCAGAATTAACACATAAAAGAAGAATTTCAGCATTAGGACCTGGTGGTTTGTCAAGAGAAAGAGCAGGATTCGAAGTTCGTGATATTCACTACACACATTATGGTAGATTATGTCCAATTGAATCTCCAGAAGGACCAAACATTGGATTAATTTCAGCATTATCATCATTTGCTAATATAAATGAGTATGGATTTATTGAAACACCATATAGAAAAGTAGATCCAGAAACACATAGAGTAACAGATATTGTTGAATATATGAGTGCAGATGTTGAAGATAATTACATGATAGCACAAGCATCTGAACCAATGAATGAAAATAATGAATTTATAAATAAGCGTGTTCGTGTAAGACATAGAAATGAAATTGTAGAAGTTGATAAAGAATTAGTACAATATGTTGATGTATCACCAAAACAATTAGTATCAATTGCAGCTGCAATGATTCCATTCTTGGAAAATGATGATGCTAAAAGATCTTTAATGGGATCAAACATGCAACGTCAAGCAGTTCCATTAATGACATCAGAAGCACCAATTATAGCAACAGGTATTGAATATAGAGCAGCAAAAGATTCAGGAATATTAATATTAGCTGAAGATGATGGTGTTGTAGAAAAAGTTACTGGTGACAGTATCACAATGAAATATAACAATGGTAAAACAGTTGTACATAAACTACGTAAATTCAAAAGAACAAATGGTGGAACATGTATCAATCAAAGACCAATAGTTAGAAAAGGTGAAATAGTTAAAAAAGGTGATGCGTTAGCAGATGGACCAGCAACAAAAGATGGAGAAATGGCATTAGGTAAAAACATGTTAGTAGCATTCTCAACATGGGAAGGTTACAACTATGAGGATGCTATTCTTTTAAATGAAAGATTAGTACAAGAAGACATATTTACATCAATACATATTGAAGAATATGATTGTGAATGTCGTGATACAAAATTAGGTCCAGAAGAAATAACAAGAGATATACCAAATGTTGGAGATGACGCATTAAAAGATCTTGATGAAAATGGTATTATTAGAATAGGTGCAGAAGTAAGGCCTGGAGATATATTAGTTGGTAAAGTTACTCCAAAAGGAGAAACAGACTTAACAGCAGAAGAAAGATTACTTCGTGCAATATTTGGAGAAAAAGCTAGAGAAGTAAGAGATACATCACTTCGTGTACCACATGGTGAAGCTGGAACAATTGTTGATGTAAAAATATTTACAAGAGACAATTCAGAAGAATTAGGACCTGGAGTAAATCAAGTAATTAGATGTTATATTGCTACAAAGAGAAAAATATCAGTTGGAGATAAAATGGCTGGACGTCATGGTAACAAAGGTGTTATTTCAAGAATATTACCAAAAGAAGATATGCCATTCTTACCAGATGGAACACCAATAGACATTTTATTAAACCCATTAGGTATACCATCTCGTATGAACTTAGGACAAATCCTTGAAGTTCACTTAGGAGCAGCAGCAAGAGCATTAGGATGGAAAGTATCAACACCAGTATTTGATGGTGCATCTGATAAAGAAATTGAAGAATTATTACAAGAAGCTGGATTATCACCAGATGGAAAACAAACATTATATGATGGAAGAACTGGAGAGCCATTTGCAAGTCCAATTACAGTTGGTGTAATGTACATGTTAAAATTACATCACTTAGTTGATGATAAAATACATGCTCGTTCAACAGGACCATACTCATTAGTAACACAACAACCTTTAGGAGGTAAAGCTCAATTTGGTGGACAACGTTTTGGAGAGATGGAAGTTTGGGCACTAGAAGCTTATGGTGCAGCATACACATTACAAGAAATCTTAACAATAAAATCAGATGATGTTGTAGGACGTGTTAAAGCATATGAAGCAATTGTTAAAGGTGAAAATATTCCTGAACCAGGAGTTCCAGAAAGCTTTAAAGTACTTGTAAAAGAATTACAAGCATTAGGATTAGATGTAAGACTATTCTCTGAAGATAATAAAGAATTAGAATTAAAAGAACACATCGAAGATGGAATTGATTATGAAGATGTAGAAAAAGATAGAGCTTTAACTGAAGATGATGTATTAATACATGAAGATTTAGAAAACGGATATGAAGAAGAAGAAATGGTAGATAATGAAGATGAAGAAGATAGTGATGAACTATTTGATGATGATAATTTAGATGATGATGACAGCATTTATGATAATGACGGATTTGATAATGAATAATAAAACTACAATTAAATAATATTTTGAAAAGCAAAAGAGGCGACGGAAGAGTTTGCAAGAGCGGGGGATAGCCTCTTGAGCTGTTTTAAAATGCCCAAATAATTTGAGAAGGGGGACATCTAATAGAGATGGAAGAAGACGAATTAGAGATATTCAATAAAATTAAAATAGGAATTGCATCAGACGAAAAAATAAGAGAATGGTCAAAAGGTGAAGTAAAAAAACCAGAGACTATAAATTATAGAACTTTAAAACCAGAAAAAGATGGTCTATTTTGTGAAAAAATATTTGGACCAACAAAAGACTGGGAATGTCATTGTGGTAAATATAAAAGAGTAAGATATAAAGGGATTGTTTGTGATAAGTGTGGTGTAGAAGTTACAAAATCAAAAGTAAGACGTGAAAGAATGGGACACATAGAACTTGCAGCACCAGTTGCACATATTTGGTATTTCAAAGGAATTCCAAGTAGAATTGCATTAATGCTAGATATTTCACCAAGAAATCTTGAAAAAGTAATTTATTTTGCATCATATATAGTAACAGATAAAGGAACATCTGGACTAGAAAAATGCCAAATATTAACTGAAAAAGAATACCATGAAGCAGAAGAAAAATATGGTAGAAAATCATTCAAAGCTGAAATGGGTGCTGAAGCAATAAGAAAATTATTAGAAGAAATTGATTTAGCAAAATTAACAGCTCAAATAGAAAAAGAAATTGAAAATGCTAGTGAACAAAGAAAAGCAAAATTAATAAAAAGATTAGACACAGTTGAAGCATTTTTACAATCAGGAAACAGACCTGAATGGATGGTAATGAATGTTGTACCAGTAATTCCACCAGATCTAAGACCTATGGTTCAATTAGATGGTGGTAGATTTGCAACATCAGACTTAAATGATTTATATAGAAGAGTTATAAACAGAAATAACAGATTAAAGAGATTATTAGAACTTGGAGCACCTGAAATCATTGTAAGAAATGAAAAGAGAATGTTACAAGAATCAGTAGATGCTTTAATTGATAACTCAAGAAGAGGAAGACCTGTTACAGGTGCTGGAAACAGACCATTAAAATCTTTATCAGATTTATTAAAAGGAAAACAAGGTAGATTCCGTCAAAACTTATTAGGAAAACGTGTTGACTATTCAGGACGTTCAGTAATCGTAGTAGGACCAGAATTAAAAATATATCAATGTGGTCTACCAAAAGAAATGGCAATTGAATTATTCAAACCATTTGTAATGAAAGAATTAGTTGAAAGACATTTAGCACATAATATAAAAAGTGCAAAAAGAATGGTAGAAAGATTAAGCCCTGAAGTATGGGGAATTCTAGAAGAAGTTATTAAAGATCACCCAGTAATGCTAAACAGAGCTCCAACACTACACAGATTAGGTATTCAATCATTTGAACCAGTATTAGTAGAAGGTAGAGCAATAAAATTACATGCATTAGTATGTGAAGCATTCAATGCAGACTTCGATGGTGACCAGATGGCTATACATTTACCATTAACACCAGAAGCACAAGCAGAATCAAGATATTTAATGCTAGCTACAAACAACTTATTAAAACCACAAGATGGTAAACCAGTAGCAGTACCAAGACTAGACATGATTTTAGGAAGTTATTATTTAACAATGACATTAGATGGAGAATTAGGAGAAGGAAAATATTTCAAAGATCCTGATGAAGCAATAATGGCATTACAAAATAATGCAGTATCAATCCATGCGAAAATCTTTGTAAGAATTACAAAAGAAATTGATGGAGAAATGAAATCAAAGAAAGTTGAAACAAGTGTTGGTAGAATTATATTTAACCAAGGAATTCCACAAGATTTAGGATTTATAGACAGAAAAGAGGATCCATTCCAATATGAAATCAATTTCCCAGTTATGAAAAAATCAATGGGAACAATAATTGAAAGAACAATTGACAAACATGGTTTAATCGAATCAGCAGAAGTTATAGATTATATCAAAGCATTAGGTTTCAAATATTCAACATTAGCAGGTATTACATTCTCAGTAGCAGATGTAAAAGTACCAGATTCTAAGAAAGACATTTTAGCAGATGCAGATAAACAAGTTGAAAAAGTAAGAAATCAATATAGAAGAGGTTTGATAACAGATGATGAAAGATATCAATCAGTTGTTAATATTTGGGAAAAGGCAACAAATGATGTAAGTAAGGCAATGGAAGAAAACTTTGATGATTTAAACCCAATATATATGATGGTTAAATCTGGAGCCCGTGGTAACATGAACCAATTAAGACAAATCGCAGGTATGCGTGGACTTATGGCTAGTACAACTGGTAAAGCAGTTGAAATACCAATCAAATCATGTTTCCGTGAAGGTCTAGATGCATTGGAATATTTCATATCATCACATGGTGCTCGTAAAGGACTTTCAGATACAGCTTTAAGAACAGCTGACTCTGGATACTTAACAAGAAGACTAGTTGATGTTTCACAAGATATAATTGTTAGAGAACATGATTGTGGAACTGTTGATGGATTAACAATTGAAGATATTAAAGATGGAAATCAAATAGTTGAAGGATTAGCTGAAAGACTAGAAGGAAGATATCCATTAAATGATATATTAGATCCACAAACAAATGAAGTTATTGTAGATACAAATACAATGATTAATAAAGACATAGCAAAACGTATTGTGGATGCTGGAATTACAAAAGTTGTTGTACGTTCAGTAATTGCATGTAGAGGAAAACATGGTGTATGTCAAAAATGTTATGGTATGGGATTGGCAAGAAGAGATTTAGTATCAATTGGTGAATCTGTTGGTATTATAGCTGCACAATCAATTGGTGAACCTGGTACACAGTTAACCATGAGAACAATTCACTCTGGTGGTGTTGCTGGTGTTGCAGATATCACACAAGGTCTTCCAAGAGTAGAGGAAATCTTTGAAGCTAGAAAACCTAAGGGAGTTGCTGTAATAACAGAAATTGATGGTACAGTTAAAATTTCTGATAATAAGAAGAAATTAGAAGTAATTGTTACATCAAAAGATGATTCAAGAACATACACAATTCCATTTGGATCAAAACTAAAAGTAAAAGATGGAGATGAAGTAAAAGCTGCAGATCCATTAATAGAAGGTTCTATAAATCCAGCTGAAATTTTAGCAATAAAAGGACCAGAAGGTGTTTATGAATATGTAATATCTGAAATTCAAAAAGCATATAGAAACCAAGGTGTTGATATCAATGATAAACACGTTGAAGTAATTGCAAGACAAATGCTTCGTAAGGTTAGAGTTGATGATGGTGGAGATACAGATATGTTCCCAGGATCATTAGTTGATATGTATGAATTTGAGGATAAAAATAAAGAAGCTGTTGAACAAGGTAAACGTCCAGCAACAGGAAAGAGAGCATTACTTGGTATTACTAAAGCTTCACTTGCAACAGATAGTTTCTTATCAGCTGCATCATTCCAAGAGACAACAAGAGTATTAACAGAAGCAGCAATTAAAGGTAAGGAAGATGATTTAATAGGATTAAAAGAAAATGTTATCATTGGTAAGTTAATCCCAGCTGGAACTGGTATGAAGAGATATCAAGATGTTACTATAAAAGTTGAAGGCGAAGATGAAAAGACAGTTGCAGAAGAAATTGATGCAAATAAACAAGTTGAAATACAATCAGATGCTGAATAAAATTGAAAACACACGGATAGATATAAAAGTCTATCTGTGTTTTTCTATTTATATAAAGAAAGAAACCTCTAATAGAGGTTTCTTTGAAAATGAATTATTCAGACTTCATTTGTTTTAATTTTTCTTCCATATCATTGATTTCTTGTAATTTATGAAGTCTTGTAACTTCAATAGGTTCTACATCTACTGTTTCTTGTTCTCTACATCTTGTACAAATTCTAGTCCAATTTTTTTTGGTAATTGGACAGTAACGTTCGAAACCTCTATCTCCACAAATTGCCCAAACGGTATATTCATGTTCATGCCATTCTCCAGTATGTCCTTCTCGTGCACAGGTTTCCTTGGCTACAAGCTCTTTTTGTTGCTTTTCATCTCGAATTTTTTTGAATTGAATTGAATAAGGTTCAAAATTTTTTTCAAGAATAGAAACACTATGTATAACAGCTTCATATTCAGGAGTTCCTTGTTCAAAACAAGCATTAGCATATTTTTTGATTTGCTGAAGTAAATCAAATGCTTTTGCTCCTTTTTTGAGATTTTTTTCTTTTGTTGTCATTTGAAATTGCCTCCTTAATATTTTTGAATTGTTTATGGATGAATTGGAGATTAAGTTTTTTCATCTATGATTGTTGATGAAATAGTTATGAGATAGTGCTTGACTATTTTGAGAGATTATATCATGTTGTAATATAATTTTCAATATGTTTATTTGAGTTAAATTTGATGTAAAAAAATAGTATTTGAATATTTTTCAAATATTACTATTTTTTGGTACCGATGGTGGGACTATACAACCCGCGTCGGGAAAATAGTCCACTGGACTATTTTCTAATCCTCCTTTTCGAGTCCCACTTTAAAATTGTTATAAAAATAGTATTTGAATATTTTTCAAATACTACTATTTTTTGGTACCGATGGTGGGACTCGAACCCACATGGTTTCCCGCCAGATTTTGAGTCTGGTGCGTCTGCCAATTCCGCCACATCGGCTTATTGTTTTTTGTTTTTTTAGACTTTCTTAATATATCATATTTTTATTTTTTTGTCTAGTACTATAATGTATTTTCTCTTGACTATTTGGAAAATTTAATGTAGAATATATAATATTTTAATAAAAGAAAAGAGGAATTATAGTATATGATATGTTCACAATGTAAAAAACGCACTGCAGTTGTATTTATAAACAAAATTGAAAATGGCGTTTCTTCAATGGAAGGCTTATGTAAAGAGTGTGCAAAAAAACGTGGATTAGATGTTCCTGAGACTAATACAAATCAGTCTACTTCTAATCAAACGAATAATAATATAGATATGAATAATATGTCAAAACAATTAGAGTCTTTGTTTAAGGATTTATCTTCTAATTTAAAATTGGAAAATCTTGAAAATATGGATTTTGAAAATTTTGAATCTGATGGTGATGAAGATGTTGATGATGAAAATGCTCCAGAGGGTATTTCTATGGGAATTCCTATTGGATCTATCTTTGCTAATTTTGTTCCTAAAAAACAAAAAGATGAGGAAGAAACTAATGGTGGTAGACAAAAGGTTAAAGTTGAATCAAAGAAAGCTAAGAAAAAGAAAAAATATCTTGATACTTTTGGAACAAATCTAACTCAAAAAGCTAAAAATAATGAACTTGATATGGTTATTGGTCGTGATAAGGAAATTCAAAGAGTTATACAAATCTTAAATAGACGTACTAAAAATAATCCTTGTTTGATTGGTGAACCAGGTGTTGGTAAAACAGCAATTGCTCAAGGTTTGGCTATAAAAATTGCTAATAATAATGTTCCAGCAAAACTTTTAAATAAAGAAGTTTATTTATTAGATATGACATCTGTTATAGCTGGTACTCAATTTAGAGGACAATTTGAATCCCGTATGAAAGGTATTATTGATGAATGTAAAGAATTCAAGAATATTATTCTTGTAATAGATGAAATTCACAATATAATTGGAGCAGGAGATGGAGAACATTCTATGAATGCTGCTAATATTTTAAAACCATCACTTGCAAATGGAGAAATTCAATTAATAGGTACTACTACTTTAAGAGAATATAGAAAATATATAGAAAAAGATACTGCATTGGAAAGAAGATTTCAACAAGTTTTAGTTGAAGAACCTAATATCGATGATACAATTTCAATTTTAACAGGAATAAAGAAATATTATGAAGAATATCACAAAGTAAAAATTTCAAATGATGTTATAAAACAAGCAGTTATAATGTCTGAAAAATACATTCATGATAGATTTTTGCCAGATAAAGCAATTGATATTTTAGATGAGGCTTGTTCTAGAATTAATCTTGAAAATAAAGAATTGTTTAAACTTGAAATGTTAAAACAAGAACTTGCTGATGTTCAAGCACAAAAAGAAGATGCTGCACAAGCAGATTCAACAGAAGATTATCAAAAAGCAGCAGATTTAAAAACTAAAGAATGTAGATTAATTGAAGAAATTGACCATTTAAATAGTACAATAAAATTAAAATCTTTAACAGTTCAAGATATAGCACAAGTTATTGAAAATTGGACTAAGATTCCAGTTAAAAAAATTACAGAAGCAGAAACACAAAAATTATTAAATCTTGAAACAAATCTTCATAAAAGAGTTATTGGTCAAGATAAAGCAGTATGTGCAGTTTCTAGAGCAATAAGAAGAAATCGTGCAGGACTTCAAAGTACAAAACGTCCACCATCATTCATATTTGTTGGACCAACAGGTGTTGGAAAAACAGAACTTGCAAAAAGCTTAGCATATGAAATGTTTGGATCAGAAGACTCAATAATAAGAGTAGATATGTCTGAATATATGGAAAGCCACTCAACAGCAAAACTTATTGGTGCACCTCCAGGATATGTTGGATATGATGATGCAGGTCAACTTACTGAAAAAGTAAAAAGAAAACCATATTCTATTATATTATTTGATGAAATTGAAAAAGCACACCCTGATGTATTTAACATTTTATTACAAGTATTAGATGACGGAAAACTTACAGATTCACAAGGAAATGTTGTTAGTTTCCAAAATACAATTATAATTATGACATCGAATGCAGGTTCAAATGTTAATACAAATTCAATTGGTTTTGATAAAAAAACAGTTGATAATAATAAAATAGAAGAAAATCTAAAACAAGTTTTTAGACCTGAATTTTTAAATAGAATAGATGAAATTATAGTATTTGATTCATTAACAAAACCTGAATTATTACAAATTGTGGAATTAATGTTAAAAGATACAGTAAAAGCTTTAGCAGACAAAAATATTTCTTTAAATGTTTCAGAAAATGCAAAAGATTTTATATTAGAAAAAGGAACTAATTTGAAATATGGTGCAAGACCTTTGAGAAGGGCTATTCAAAGATATGTTGAAGATGAAATTTCTGAAATGATTTTAAAAGGTGATGTCCATGATGGGCAAACTATTAATGTTGACATAAAAAATAATGAATTAAAATTTAATGTTGAATAATTAAAAGTTCTCTGCATTTTTGCAGAGAATTTTTCTATTTTATTGCAAAAAAATGTATTTATATATATAATAAAAATATAATGAGGTAAAATTGTTATAAAAAAGAATAAAAGGAGAAAATATGGAAGAAAATAAAAAAATTAAGGTAAGTTTTAAAGTTGTAATTGCATTAATTATAATTGTAGTAATAATAGGAATTGCTTTTGCAATTTGTATATTAAAAAATAGCTCAAATGAAAATAATGGTGCAGATAAAAATAATACTGCAATAAAAGAAGAATCAAAAGAAAAAATCATATTATATAAAGGTTTAGATTTTTCAGATGGAAAGAATTTAAATGATATAACATATAATGAAGCAAATAAGAAAAAATATGAAATAGAATATTTTAATTATGAAAATGGTGAAAAATTAGAAAAAAGTAAGGGGAATTTAGTAGAAACTTACGAAGGAATATCTGCAGTAGAAAATGTAAAAAAGATTGCAATATCTGTAGAATATGATGCAATTCCTAGAAGATATACTACAATTGAAGGGTTGCCAAAAGAATTATATGAATTAGCTGATTGTAATAAAGTTGAAATACAATCTGTAGATTTAGATGGAGATGGAAAAAAAGAATATATTGTTGCTTCTAATTCATATGCTTCACCAGAAGATTATGATACAGATACATATACAAATTATTCAGATATATCATTATATGATAATAAATTTAAAAAAATTGCTACACTAATAAAAGCAAAAGATCAATATAGAGAAGGTGATGGAAAAATAACATCTGAATTTTTTTGTAGTTTAGATGATGTTGAATACATAGATATAGATGATGATGGAATTATGGAAGTTCTTGTAGACTTAAATTACTGGGAAAATATAGGAGTAAACTCATATAAATATAAAGATGGAAAAATAACTGGAGAAACTGAATGCGAAATTAATCCATTAGCAATTTCAAATTCTAGTCCAAATCATATTAAAAGTGAAGAACAAAATATTACTGAAGAAAATTCAAATGTATTAAATGAAAAGACAAGTAAAATAACAGATGAAATGTTAATTGGTGATTGGGAATTCAAAAATGCAACAGATAAAAGTGGAAATGAAATTAGTTCAATGGAAATATTTGGTTCTTTAGGAACAAATGGATATTTTACTTTTTCAAAAAACGAAAGATTTACGAATAATCTTATAGGTGGAGTTTCTTCAGAATTTATAGATGAAGGAAAGTATACAATAAAAAATGATACAACAATAGAATTAAATTATGATGATGGAAGAAAAGGTGAATTAACATTTTCTAAAAAAGATGGAAATAAAGTATTAATAGAAACAGAAAATAACTATATATTATATTTGTCAAAAAGAACAAGTAGTGATAATCAAAATGATGTAAATAACAATTCTGACTTAATTGGAAAATGGAATACTTATGAAGTGGTAGACAGTAAAACTGCAAAAGTATTAGAACCAGGAGAAGCATTTGGATCAGGATATAGAGGAACAAGCTATTTAGAATTAAAAGAAGATGGAACCTTTAAAGATTTTATCTCACCTATATTATCTTCAGAATTTGTTGATGAAGGTAAATATGAAATTCAAAGAAATTATAATAGAAATGGAGATTGCTATGTAATTTTAAATTATCTTGATGGAAGAAGTTTAACGTTACAAAAAGAATATCTTTCAAGTGATAATATACCATCATTAGTTATTCCAGTGAATAGTGAAGGAGATTATGAATACCATTTGAAAAAATAATAAAAATATGTTATAACTATAAACAAAAACAATATTTATGAAAATAAATGTTGTTTTTTTAATGAAAATGAGAAAGGAATAATAAAATGGTAGATTATATAACAATAATAGGTGGAGGATTAGCTGGAAGTGAAGCGGCATATCAAATAGCTAAAAGGGGAATAAAAGTAAAATTATATGAGATGAAGCCTGACAAATTTACAGAAGCACATAGTAATAAAAATTTGGCTGAAATTGTTTGTAGTAATTCATTTAAGTCAAATTTACATACAAATGCATGTGGATTGCTAAAAGAAGAATTAAGAAAACTAGATTCATTGTTAATAAAGATAGCAGATGAAACGCAAATACCAGCAGGACAAGCATTAGCTGTAGATAGAGAATTGTTTTCGCAAAAAGTAACAGAAGAATTAGAAAAAAATCCATTAATAGAAATAATTCATCAAGAAGTAACAGAAATAGAAAAAATTGCAGAAAAAGGAATTGTAATAATTGCGACAGGACCATTGACATCTGATGGATTATCAAAAGAAATCTCTAAAATAACGGGAGAAGATAAATTACATTTTTATGATGCTGCAGCACCAATTGTTACAAAAGAAAGCATTGATTTTAATATTGCTTTTTTTGGTAATAGATATGAACAAGAAAAAGGAAAAGAAGAAACAATAGATGATTGGAAAGAAAGATTACACAAACAAGAAGCAAGTTATATAAATTTACCAATGAATAAAGATGAATATGAAAAATTTGTAGAAGAATTAATAAATGCTGAAGTTATAACATTACATGAATTTGAAAAAAGAGAGATATTTGAAGGTTGTATGCCAGTAGAAGTAATGGCAAAAAGAGGAAAAGATACATTAAGATATGGACCATTAAAACCAGTTGGATTTGATGACCCAAGAACAGGAAAAAGACCATATGCAGTAATTCAATTAAGACAAGATAATGAATTAGGAACAATTTATAATATAGTTGGATTTCAAACAAATTTAAAATATGGAGAACAAAAAAGAATATTTGGAATGATTCCCGGACTACAAAATGCTGAATTTGTAAAATATGGAGTTATGCATAGAAATACATATATAAATTCAACGAAATTATTAGATAACACATATAACTTCAAAGATAATAAAAATATTTATTTTGCAGGACAAATTACTGGTGTTGAAGGTTATGTTGAATCAATTTCATCAGGAATGGTGTCAGCATTAAATGCAGTTGCACAAATAAAAAATGAAAGCAGAATTGAATTTTCAAATTTAACAATGATAGGAGCATTGGCAAAATATATTTCAACAGCAAATGACAAATTTCAACCAATGAATGCAAATTTTGGAATTATTCCAGAACTTCCAAAGAGAATAAAAGACAAAAAAATAAAGTATGGAATGTTGGCAGATAGGGCGATTGAAAATTTAAAAATATATTAAACAAAAAATGATAAAATATTAAAAAAATTGACAAAAAACTCTTGCAAGAAATAAAGTGATATGATAGAATAACAACTGAATAAAATTCGGAAATAACAAAAGAAAGGAACATATTAAGAAGCAATCAACTTAATATAACAGGTTAAAAATGATGGAAGAATTAATGAATGAATTAGGTATATTTGTTAATGAAAAAGCAGTTTTAAGTGCTCAAATAAGAGATATAGAAAACAAAAGAAATGAATTAGCAAAAGAAAGAAATACAAAAAAAGCACAAAATAAAATAAAAAATGATGAAGAAGTTTGGTCTGAAGTAAATTGCTTAGGAAAACAAATATCAGATTTAGGAAACCAAAGTCAATGGTTTCAAAATCAAATAAATTCTAAACTATTAAATGTAAGAGAACAATCATTTGTAGAAATAGATAATTTGATTGCTGAGAGTGTAAGAAAAAGTAGAATTATTAGTGAACAAATAGAAGAAAATAGAGATAATTTAGAACCAGAAGAAATTTATGAATTAACAGAATCAATAAATGAGATTGGACAAGAAATGGCTAGAATTATGTTTGCAAAAAGATTAATAAAACATAATCAAATTATTGATGTAATTAATCTATTTTCAGCTACAGAAACAGAAGAAAGCCAAGAACAAGATGAACAAATAGATGAAATACTAGAAAGTCAAAAAATAGAAAATACAAATGAAAATGAGCAAGTTCAATTAATAAATGAAGAACTAAAACCTATTGAAGAAATTGCCGTTGATCCAACATTAACAGATTATTATAATAATATAAATGAAATAACAAGAATATTAGAGAGACATTTTGCAAAAGAAAAAGAAATAATTACATTTGAAGACAGTGAGAAACCACAAATATTAGCCAGAGAACCAGAAGAACCAGTTTCTATAAAAAATATTGTAGTAAAAGTTGAGAACAATGAATTAGTATATAAAGCAGAATTAAGCAATAAAAAAGAAATAAAAATATATCCAGTTAAAGAAAAATTATTAGAAAAAGAAAAATTTGAAAGAGAAACATGGAAGAGGGAATTAATTGAATATTCAGCAAGTTCATATAGAAACTTAAGAAATATTGCAATAAGAAAAATGGATCCAATTGTATGTGAAATTTTAGATAGATTTGCAGTTCAATATGATGTTGACTCTCAAAATTTAGTATATAATTATGTTATGTCTTTTTCTTCAATTGATGAATATGATTCAGATATATTACCAGCTATAACATATAATTTATCATATATAAATGAAGCAAAAATAAGTAAAAAAGAAATAAGAACTTTACAAAAAATAGTAAAAAATTCAACACAAAACGCATTAGTAGATATAATCGGAAATGTGACATTATCAGAAAAAATAAAATGTTTTATGAAGAAAATATTTAATATAAGTAGTGCAAATATATTACCAGAAGGAAATAAAGAATAATTAATAATTTTAATATAAAAACATTGACATAATAGGAAAAAAATGATAAAATATTAACCGCAATACGAATTATTTTTAATAATTTGTTTGCGGTTAATTTAATTTTTAAAATTAAGTAAAATTAGGGAAAGAGGTGAAATTTAAGTGCCAACAATTAATCAATTAGTAAGAAAAGGAAGAAAATCAACAAAGGCAAAATCAACAGCTCCAGCTTTACAACATGGATGGAATTCAAAAAACAAAACATTAACAAACAATAAAGCACCACAAAAAAGAGGTGTATGTACAGTTGTAAAAACAGTAACACCAAAGAAGCCAAACTCAGCTTTAAGAAAAGTTGCCAGAGTTAGACTTTCAAATGGTTATGAAGTAACATCATATATCCCAGGAATAGGACATAACTTACAAGAACATAGTGTTGTTCTAATCAGAGGAGGAAGAGTAAAAGACCTTCCAGGTGTTAGATACCATATTATCAGAGGAACATTAGATACTGCAGGTGTAAAAGACAGAATGCAAGGACGTTCAAAATATGGAGCAAAACGCCCAAAAAAATAAATCGATAAAGGATTTATTTTATAGTGCATGCACATCTTACTAAATTAAGGTACTTAAATTTAGAATAGATAATGTAGCACTAAACGGAAAATCAATAGATTTTCAGAGTAACTTAGATATCTTATAGATATCATCAATAAGAGAGCAAATCTCAGAAAGAAAAGGAGTGAAGAATAGTGCCAAGAAGAGGATTTATAGCAAAAAGAGATGTATTACCAGATCCAATATACAATAGCAAAGTTGTTACAAAATTAATTAACAACATAATGTTAGATGGTAAAAAATCAGTTGCTCAAGGAATAGTTTATGATGCTTTTGATATAATAAAAGAAAAAGAAGGAAAAAATCCATTAGAAGTATTTGAAGCAGCATTAGAAAACATCATGCCAGTTCTTGAAGTAAAAGCAAGAAGAGTTGGTGGAGCAACATACCAAGTACCATTAGAAATTAGACCTGAAAGAAGACAAACATTAGGTTTAAGATGGTTAGTAACATATGCTAGAACAAGACATGAAAAAACAATGGCTGAGAAATTAGCTGGTGAAATCATGGACGCTGTTAACGGAAACGGTGGAGCATTTAAGAAGAAAGAAGATACACATAGAATGGCAGAAGCTAATAAAGCATTTGCACATTATAAATGGTAAAATTTAGATTGAGAAAAAAAGTGTAATAATTATTTCAATCATAAAATGAAAAAAAGGAGGGAATAATTACATGGCAGGAAGAGCATACCCACTAGAAAGAACTAGAAATATAGGAATAATGGCTCATATTGATGCTGGAAAAACAACAACAACAGAGAGAATATTATTCTATACAGGGAAAACACATAAAATAGGAGAAGTTCACGAGGGTGCTGCAACAATGGACTGGATGGAACAAGAACAAGAAAGAGGTATAACAATAACATCTGCTGCAACAACATGTTTCTGGAAAAATAACAGAATCAATATAATTGATACTCCAGGTCACGTTGACTTTACAGTAGAAGTACAAAGATCTCTAAGAGTACTTGATGGTGCGGTTACAGTATTAGCAGCAAAAGGTGGAGTTCAACCACAAACAGAAACAGTTTGGAGACAAGCTGATAAATACCAAGTTCCAAGAATGGTATATGTAAATAAAATGGACATCGTTGGAGCAAACTTTATGCTTTGCGTTGACCAATTAAAAAATAGATTACATGCAAATCCAGTACCAGTTCAATTACCAATCGGAGCAGAAGATCACTTTAGAGGAATTGTTGATTTAATTAAAATGAGAGCATTCATCCATAAAGATGATTTAGGAAAAGAAATTGAAGAAACAGATATTCCAGAAGATATGTTAGAAGAAGCTAAAAAATGGAGAACTACAATGATTGAAGCTGCATGTGAACAAGATGAAGAATTAATGATGAATTATTTAGATGGAAAAGAACCATCTGAAGAAGAAATCAAAAAAGCATTAAGAAAAGGAACAATAGCAAATCAAATCGTTCCAGTAACATGTGGTTCTTCATATAAAAATAAAGGTGTACAAGAATTATTAAATGCAATAGTTGACTATATGCCATCACCATTAGATATACCTCATATCAAAGGAACAACATTAGATGGTGTTGAAACAGAAGCTAAAACATCTGATTCAGAACCATTTGCTGCATTAGCATTTAAAATTGCAACAGATCCATTCGTAGGAAAATTATGTTTCTTTAGAGTATATTCAGGAACATTAGAAACAGGATCTACAGTTTTAAATTCAAGCAAAGACAAAAAGGAAAGAGTTGGAAGAATTCTACAAATGCACTCAAATCACAGAGAAGATATTGAAAAAGTATATGCTGGTGATATTGCTGCTGCAGTTGGATTAAAAGATGTTACAACGGGAAATACATTATGTGATCCTGAACATCCAATAATTCTAGAATCAATGGAATTCCCAGAACCAGTTATTGATATA
>ULOZ01036957.1_pt1 | contig 36850 bp, 30 predicted proteins | sample 1953031 | NCBI WGS metagenome assembly ULOZ01 (sample SAMEA4835616, study PRJEB28245) | human gut metagenome | biome: gut microbiome; material: fecal sample | place: Denmark | collected 2008
GCTGATGAAAAAAATGCTTGATTATTATGATGGTAAGCATTTTGTGCTTGAAACAAATGCAAGTAAACAAATAACTGTAGTTGATATTTGTACCGAAGTACTTAAGGAGAATGGGTTACAGCTAATAGCAGGAATACAGAAAGTTGCTGACGATTGTTACATATATCCAGCGGAATATTTCTGCCCGACAAACTTGACGACAGGACGTATTCATGTAAAACCGAACACTCGTACAATACATCATTATGCAGGTTCTTGGGTGGACAATAAATATCAGTTTAAGAATTTCATAAAGAAACTATTACCAGAGAAACTGATCATGGTATTTAGCGAATGGAAATCAAAGAAAAATAAATAGTAATGAAAGGAATATCGATATTTTTTACCCTTTATTGGATAATATATTTCCCTACATGTATAGCATACAATGATTTGCCTGGCTTCTCCAGTGTAGATGAGATGATGACAATAGTCTTGTTCTTGTTTACATTGCTGATGTGTCGGAAACGCTATATCAACAGGAAACCAAGGAAAGAGTTTATTGTATGTTTGGGTGTTATAGCTTTTTATTTCGTTTATTCATTGATTTGGGGCGTCAATGTCTTGGGAGGCATTCTGCTTGACTTGATGCAGGAGGTCCGCCCGTATACCATTATTTTTTGTACTTGGATTCTGAATCCTCAATTCTCGAGGAAACAGAAAAAATGGATGCTGGCGACGATGGTCTTGACATTGGTGTCATGGATAATCTATCATCCGGACTCTTTTGAAAATAGAAATGCAGAGTTCCCGGTTCTTGGCCAGTTGGCTATTTGTACGGGTATGTCGTGGTATCTGTTGACAAAGCAGACAAAGCGCAACCGCAATATTGCGTTATTGCTGGTCTTGATAGGAATGATAGCTCCTAAGTTCAAGTTTATGGGTGAGGTGGTCTGCTTTATCGCTTTTATCTACTTCTTGAAAAAGCGTCTTAATTTCAGGTCTCCCAAAACAATCCTTTATTGCACTGTAATAGCAACAATTGTCTTGACTGTGACATGGACACGTTTTGATGCTTATTATGTATCAGGATTGAACAATGAATATTTGGCACGTCCTATGACATACAAAACGTCGCTGAAGATTTTGTGTGATTATTTACCCTTCGGACCGGGATTTGGAACATTTGCATGTAATGGAGCATGGAAATTTTATTCGCCTTTATACTATAAATACAATTTGAATGACATTTGGGGACTTGACGAAGGGGGAGGCTTTATTTGTGATTCATATTATCCTACTTTGGCTCAGTTTGGAATTGTCGGAGTTTTCTTTTTCTTGTGGTTCTGGAAACGAAGGTTCAAGGAGATAAATGTTATTCAGGATATGCGCTATTATCGAGTGGCGATGATCACTGTTTGTTGTCTCGCCATCGAGCAGACAGCTGACTCGTCATGGCTCTCTGGTAAGGGTATGGGATATTGTATGCTCCTTGCTCTCTGTCTGAATGCCAACAGGAATATGATGATTGAAAGGCAACGCCAGATGGCTGCAACAGTAAGTGAACAAGCGGAGAACACCAAATGACTAAAGTCTTGATGGTTGGCTCTGCTGAGCAGAGTGGGGGAGGCGTGGCGAGTGTCGTCAGACTGATGAAGGGAATGCCCTTCTGGAAGAAATACCATTGCGGATGGCTCGGCACGCAGATACAGCGCAACTATGGCGTGAAGCTGTGGTATGCGCTGAGGGCGTACGCTAAGGCGCTGTTCACGATATGGGGGTATGACATCGTGCACTTCCATACCGTGCCCGACAAGATTTGCCTGATTATCCAGCTGCCGGTGCTCTTGCTGGCGCTGGCGGGCAGAAAGAAGATTGTGATGCACATACACATGGGCAATCAGCTGGAGGATCATACGCAGAACGGGTTGTTCATCTGGTGTCTGAACAGGGCGGATTGTGTGGTGCTCTTGGCGAAGAAATGGCAGAACCTCTTCGAGACGCTCTACCCAATGGTGAAGGCGAAGACGGCGGTGATATACAATGCTTGCGCTCCGACGCCTGCCGTGGATTATTCTATCAAGGAGAAAAGTATCATCATGGCAGCTTTCCTAAATGACAACAAGCATCCTGATTTGCTTCTGAAAGCATGGAAGAATCTGAAAGCGGATTTCCCAGATTGGCATCTTACCATCATGGGTAATGGTGAAGTGGAACGCTTTCAGGCTATGGCTCATAATATGGGGTTGGATGACAGCGTCACCTTTACAGGTTATATCACTGGCAAGCAAAAGGAGGATGTCTGGAATAAAGCAAGTATCTATTGTATGTGTTCTCGTCATGAGGGTTTCCCTATGGTGGTGTTAGAAGCCTGGGCAAGAGGTGTTGCTGTAGTAACTACTCCTGTAGGTGGTCTTCCTGATGTGATAGAAGAGGGTAAAAACTGCCTCACTTTCCCATTTGATGATGCTGATGCCCTTACCATGCAGCTTCGCAAACTGATGGAATCTCCTGAACTTTGCAGAAATATGGCTGAATATTCCAAGAGCTTCGGAGAGAGGGTGTTTGCTCCTGTTAAGGTGAATGAGAGTATTGAGAAGTTGTATGAGGAGATATTAAATGGTTAATAGTGACGTTTTGACGTTATGAATATTTTTCATCTATTGCAAAAGATAAGTCTTGTTCCTTCGTATCTGTGGGACAAGATGTGGGCTCCTGTATGGAAGCGGTGTATGAAGCACTGTGGCAAAGGGGTATATATCCGTCCGATGTCTTCGGATATCAAGGGCTTATGGAACTTGTCTGTAGGGGATGGAACTTCTATTCCAAAAGGTAGTACTATCTTTTGTACGGATGCACCATGTATTATTGGCAAGAAGGTGCTCTTCGGTCCTAGGCCTACGATAATCAACGGTGACCATCGCATTGACATCTTGGGTAAGTATATTACGGATGTTACTGTTGAGGAGAAGTTTGTGGATGGGGTGAATGTGTATGACCAGCCTGTCGTTATCGAAGATGGCGTTTGGTGTGGTGCAAATGTTACCATCCTCAAAGGTGTGACTATCGGTCGTGGCTCTGTAGTTGCTGCTGGTGCTGTTGTCACTAAATCTTTTCCTCCTTACAGTATTATCGGTGGCATTCCTGCCAAACTGATCAAAATGCGATTTACTGAAGAGGAAATCAAAAAAAATGAAGAGGCATTATAATAGTATGATGCACCACTATTTGCTTACACGCTTCAACTTGGCTCTCTGGCAGGAGGACAAGAACGGGAAGACGATAGATAGGGGAGAATGGCTCAGAAAGCGATTGAAGCTGTTTGAGACTTATTGCCTGCCGTCTGTTGCGGGGCAGACCTGCCAGGAGTTCCGCTGGATATTGCTTGTGGACGCTGACACGCCGGCGGATCTCAGAGAGAGGATAAAGGCGTATCGTAACGTTTGTGCTCAGATGAAGTTCGTGGCGGTGAGGGCGGAGTATGCTTGCCGCTTTGCTGACATCTTCAGACAAGTAGTGATGGCGGATGTGAAGCAAAAAGGATGGAAAGAGGGCGACCTCTGCCTAACCACCTATCTCGACAACGACGACTGCATAGCCAGGACATTTGTGGAGCAGGTGCAGAAAGAATGTGTCGGGTTCAGGTTGAGCCATAACGAGAAGCGGTTCCTTTCGTTCGACTATGGCTTGCAGACCTTCACGCAGTTGCGCCATTTCTCGACTCGCATCCATTACCCAAACAACCATTTCCTCACATTGGCGGAGTGCTTGTCTGCTACAGAATCATCTCTCTCTGCTGTACGCACCTGCTATGGCTTTGGCAGTCACTTTCTGCTGGAGAGGCGCTGCTTGGCAAGGGTGGCGCACATCAACAATCGTGAGCAGCCGATGTGGATAGAGATAATACACGAGGAGAACGTGGACAATGACGTGAAGATGACGTTCGACACGCATGTCGTGAAGGACAATGGCTTGCTAAAACGCGACTTCTCGCTAAACGTAGATATTGACACAAACCACCGACTTGCTTTCTGCTTCAGGGCATTGAAGCAGGTGTGGCGAAGAACGAAGAATAAATTTAAGAAGGAATATTAGACTTTAGTATATATCGAAAAATGAAAGAAAACTTGAATAAACATCATTTATATTCGCTTGACTTCTTGAAGTTTATGGCAGCTCTGATGATAACGAACTCTCATTTTCAGCCTGTATACGAAGATGTGTCAACCTCATTGGCGACATTTGGAGTGCATGGCAATGCCTTGTTCTTCTTTGTGGCAGGCTATCTGCTAATGATGGGATTTGACAAGCATCAGGGACAGAATGTTGTGGATTGGTATAAAGCAAGAATCAGAAGACTCTGGCCCTCTGTATTCCTGTGGGCGATTGTTGCGGCTGCAATATGGAACGTAGCTCTTACCATTCCTCGTTTGGTGCTGATGGATGGTTATTGGTTTTTGCAAGCAATAGCCGTTGCGTATCTGTTCTTTTACATATTGGCAAAACCGATAAAACGAATTGGGGGGGTAACAAGCAGCAATTGCAATACGTATTTGTGTTGTCGTTAGTTGGTTCTGTAGCTTTTTTCTTCTTGATGCCAATCGCAGAAGGTTCACCGTTCCATACTAACTTCCATTATGTGTGTCATTTCAGTATAATGGTTATGGGCGGACTCTGTTATCTGCAACGAGACAAACTTGTATGCAATGGGTTATGGAAAGACGCCCTTGCGATGGTTGTTTCTTTTGTGGCATACTTCGTTATATTGAAGATAGGTAAGGGGCAATGCGGCATCAGATATTACTCGCAGGTATTGGCACTTGTGCCTTTACATCTATTTGTGTACTATTTCTATAAGATGTGCTCTTATTCATGGTGTCAGCGTGCTTTCCAAACATCAGTCTTTGGCAGGATAATCGCCATTATAGCAGCCCTGACATTGGAGATTTACGTGGTGCAGTTCTCTATAATAACCAATCAGTTTAATCAATTATTTCCACTCAATATATTAATTGTCTTTGTTCTTATAGCTTTTGCTGCTTACCTACTTAAAGTTTTGACTTCATTGTTTCTCGCAATATTGTCTAAAGAACATCTGGTATGGAAAGAGATTGTAAAAGTGTAAGAATGAGAAGTGAAATGTCTATATGATAAAAATCTTAATTAATGCATACGCTTGCTCGCCAGGAATGGGCAGCGAGCCGGGAATGGCGTGGAACTGGGTGAGCAATCTTGCCAGGTTCTGTGAACTGTATATTATTACCGAAGGGGAGTTCCGGGACAAAATAGAGGAGGTGGTGCCAACCCTGGAGCAGGGTGGGAACATGCATTTCTATTATAACCCCGTGTCGGAGGAAATCCGCAAGATGTGCTGGAATCAGGGCGACTGGCGCTTTTACAAATATTATCGTGAGTGGCAGTGGAAGACGTATCTCTTGGCTAAGGATATCTGCCAGAAAGAACATATAGACATACTGCATCAGCTGAATATGATAGGATTCCGTGAGCCGGGATATCTCTGGCAACTGTCGAAGGAGAATGGTGTGCCGTTTGTATGGGGACCTGTGGATGCCAAGGATAAGTTTCCTGTTGCTTATTTGGATGGTGCTGGATTGAAAACCAAGTTGTTTATGCGCCTGAAAAATTTCTTGACTGGTATCCAATTGAGATATTCCGGTAGGGTGAAGAAGGCTGCACGGCAATCATCTGTCGTCTTCTCTGCTTCTTCCAACTCGCAGCGTTCTTTCAAAAAATACTTTGGCATAGACTCTCCGTTGCTCAATGAAACAGGATGCTATATCCAGAATCACACTTTGGAAGATAAGACGGGAAAGGATACTTTCGATGTGCTTTGGGTCGGCAAGATGGACTTCAGAAAACAGTTGGGGCTGGCTCTGGTGAGTATTGGAAAGACCGGCAACGACAAGATTATCCTTCATATAGTGGGGGGAGGTGAGGCTGAACAATACAAATCACAGGTCGCAGCACTCGGTATTGCCGAAAGATGCGTATGGCATGGGGCAGTAACTCATGATGAGGTGCAGTCCATTATGCAGCAGTCTGACGTGTTCCTCTTTACAAGTGTGGCTGAAGGTACACCGCATGTTGTGTTAGAGGCCATCGGCAACAATCTTCCCGTAGTATGTTTCGACACTTGCGGCCAGGGCGATGCAATAAACCACAATGTCGGCAGAAAGATTCCTCTATCCAATCCTGCACAATCCGCCAGCGACTTCGCCCGCATCCTCAATGAACTGGAGCGTGACAGGGGCTTGCTTAAACAACTGTCAGCAAACTGCAGGCAGAGACAAATCGAACTGTCTTGGGAAGAGAAGGCTAAGACAATGATGGAGTGGTATGAGAAAATTTTAAGGAAATAATAAGATGTTCAAACTTAAAAACCTGGATATCCTCTGCAGCAAGGCGCAACTCGAAACGCTGCCTGAGGGGAAACTGCTTATCAATACCATCAATGCCCATTCGTATAACACGGCGCGAAAGGATTCCCTCTTTGCCGAGGCACTTACGCGCGGCGATGTGCTCATTCCCGACGGAGTGAGCGTGGTGAAGGCTTGCCGATGGATAAAGGCGAAGTCGCAGCCCAGGGAGCGTATCGCCGGATGGGACCTCTTCGAGTTTGAGATGAACCGCTTGGAGGAGCTCAGTGCCATGTGTCATGGGGCAGGAGAGGGATTGGCTGACGATGCCTGCGCTGCCACGGAGGCGAAGAAGACCGTGATGTTTATGGGCAGTTCGCAGCGTGTGCTTGATCTGATAGTGGAACGTGCCGCCGAGGTCTATCCTCATCTTAGGGTGGTGACGTATTCACCGCCATACAAACCGGAGTTCTCTGCCGACGACAACCGTGCCATCGTTGAGGCTGTCAATGCCGCCGACCCCGACCTGCTGTGGATTGGAATGACGGCACCCAAGCAGGAGAAATGGACCTACTCTCATTGGCAGCAACTGGATATCCACTGTCATGTGGGCACTATCGGAGCCGTCTTCGACTTCTTCGCCGGCACAGTGGAGCGTGCACCGATGTGGTGGCAGCGTCACGGACTGGAATGGCTCTACCGTCTGCTCAAGGAGCCTAAGCGCATGTGGCGCCGCTATATCATCGGCAATGCCCTGTTTCTCTGGAATATCTTTTTCAGAGAGTGACCGCCAGTCTGCCACACCGCAAATAAACCTAAAACGGGCAAGTGCTGCCTCTTACACGATTAACATATCGTCAGAGGTAGCACTTGCCCGTTATTCTTTTCAGAACATAGTGCTCGGCTTCTGCCGTGCATTAGGCTATTGGGGGGAATTTTTTGTCCAACACCTCGTATTTGCTTACTTGCGACTTGTATTCCGGCACAATCTCCTTCATCTTCTTCACTATCGCCATGTCGTCGTGGGTGTATGAAATCCTGAGCAGCTCGTCCTCGTTTTTCTTCGCCTCCTCATAGTCATACTCGCGCACCTTTGCCACCATGATCTTGGGGTTGTTCGTCGGTATGGTGTTCTCCTTGGTGGAAAGCAGCTCCTCATACAGCTTTTCGCCCTCACGCAGTCCGGAGAACTTTATCTCTATGTTCTTGGCTCCCGACAGCGATATCATACGCTTCGCCAGGTCTACTATCTTCACCGGTTTGCCCATGTCGAAGACGAACAACAGCCGCCCTTGCCCATCGTTCCCGCTTCGAGCACCAGTTTGCATGCCTCTGGGATGAGCATGAAATAGCGGATGATGTCGGGATGCGTGACAGTCAGCGGACCGCCCTTGCGTATCAGTTTCTTGAAGATAGGAATCACCGAACCGTTGGAACCGAGCACGTTGCCGAAGCGTGTGGTCACAAACTGCGTCACGCCCTTCACCCTGCCGTCCACGATAGCCTGGTTCAGCGACTGGCAGTATATCTCGCATATTCGCTTCGAGCAACCCATCACGTTCGTTGGGTTCACCGCCTTGTCTGTTGATATCATTACAAACTTCTTCGTGCCGTATTTCACGGCAAGGTCGGCTATGATGCGGGTGCCGTTCACGTTGTTGCGCACCGCCATGGCAGGATTGTCCTCCATCATCGGCACATGCTTGTAGGCTGCGGCATGGAACACGTATTCCGGACGGTGCACCTCGAATATCTTCTCCATGAAAGGCTTGTCCGTGATGCTGCCCACGATGGTCTGGTTCTTCACGTCGGCAAACTGGTCCTTCATAATCAGTCTCACGTCGTGCATCGGCGTCTCCGCCTGGTCGATGAGTGTCATCTCCGCAGGCTTGTATATAGCCACCTGTTTCACCATCTCCGAACCGATGGATCCCGCAGCACCGGTGATGAGCACCCTCTTGCCCTTTAGCATCTCTCCGATGGCGTTCATGTCCACCTCTATCTTTTCTCGCGGAAGCAGGTCTTCAATCTCAATCTCGCGCAGCTGGTTGTAGGTCAGTTTCGATTTGGCGTCCCATTCCTCGGCGGCAGGCATCATCATTATCTTTATGCCAGCCTGCACAAACTCGTCCACCATCGCCTGGTTGTCGCGGAACTTCTCAGTCTTCAGCGGCGACACGAGCAGCACCTTCACGTGCAGGTGTCTCATCTGCTGGGCGATGCCCTTCTTGTTCAGAAACACCCTCTTGCCCATGATATACGCATTGCGCATATCCGGTCCGTCGCTGATGAAAGCCTGTAGCATGTATTTCTTCTCCCTCGTGGCAAGGATACTGTTGGCAAGGCTCACTCCGCCGCTCTTCGTGCCGTATATCGCCACCGGCTGAGCCTTGTCCGCCATGAATCCGTCGAACATGGCACGCACTATCATCCTCTCCACCCACATCAGCATGGCGGAGCAAATAAACATCATGAGATTTCCGCGCAGCGACTGATGCATTATCACGCCGTCAGTCCCGGCCTCGTTCATCACGATGCTCACCAGATACGACAGACAGGAACCGACAAACGCCGCCTTGCCCACCCGCTCAAGGTCGATGAGCGACGAATAGCGCAATATTCCGGTGTAGGTGTGGAACAGGCGGAAGCACACGCCGAATATCAGCACGCAAATAAGGTTGCCTGCCGTGAGCTGCCAGAAATTCTGTGCAAAACCGTCTCCTCCAAATTCCAGATAGCTGCCCACGTAGCTCGAGAAGAACACTGTGAGGCAGTCTATAAACAGTATACACCAATAGGGTAGCGCCCTACTTGAGAAATACCAGTCGGATAATCTGTAAAATACCTTCATAATCCTTTTTGTCCCTTAATAATAAAAAGTGGTTTGATACTTACTTCGTTGATATGCAATAATGTCGTTCCTTAGAGGTGTTGGAACTCGTAGTCAACAAACAATAATCGCCATTACTATATACCATCTTTTGCAAAGGTACTCATCTTTTTCGTTTCGTAACAACTTTTTCTGACATTTTTAGTTAAAAGCCTCATGATTTGTTGATTTTTGATAGACTTCAATGAAATTTCTGGTATCCCTAACAACAGCCGCCCTATCTTGTCGCGGTTTTGTCGCACCCTAAAACCAAAAAAACGACATAACTCGTTGTTCTTACAACTTGTTATGTCGTTATTAGTTGCGGAGGCAGGACTCGAACATGCGACCTCCAGGTTATGAGCCTGGCGAGCTACCAACTGCTCCACTCCGCGATGTTAATTATTTGTGCATTTCTTGATTGCGTGTGCAAAGGTATGAAGTTTTCGGGAAACTGCAAAACTTTTCTGCGGAAATCTTTAGTATTTGGTGTAATATTGACTTGCATCAATGAAATAATGCGTATTTGTTGATTCGAATCGGTATTTGGGACGTTTTGATGTGTGCGGTGAAGGGATTGCCGAAATATGATAGCGTTCCCATTCAGAATGTTTGGTACGAACGTGATGGATGCGGAGGAGAGATTGCGGCGGAATGGCTTATATGGGTCCGTAATATATGGACATTTGGGTTTGGCAGATTGTTGTCTATAGGTCGGTAGCGGATATTCCGGATTCGTGTCGGAAGGGCATTATATAATAAGGTGTGCAGGGTGTCTGTGGCAGGATGAGAAGAGGACATTCATATTTATAACACTCAAAAACAGTCATTAGCACGTTTAATTTGTCAGGGGTGAATGCTCGTGGTGAATGCTTTGTGGATATCCAGTTTCCGTCCGGAGGTTTATGTGGCTAATAAAGGTGGCGACAGGTCGTAAACAGACTGTTGGGGTTAAAAAAGATGTAAAAACAGAACATAAATGGTTATTTATTTTGCAATTTCCATAGAAATAAATACTTTTGCACATGTTAATGGCCGTGTGCAAGAAGACGGGATGTGCATCGAGGGTACAATCGGTGTGTGTCTGAGCGCCATGGCCGGTGGAACATACACGGAACACTTATCATATTATCATGTCAATATCAAAGACCCGACAGAAGTTGGTTGATGTGGCAAGACAGTTGTTTGCCCGCAACGGACTCGAAAACACCACTATGAACGATATCGCCCAGGCTTCAGGCAAGGGGCGCCGCACGCTGTATACCTATTTCAGCAGCAAGGAAGACATCTATTATGCCGTGATAGAGGGAGAGCTGGAGCGCTTGTCGGACAAGCTTGACGAGGTGGCGGCGAGGAATGTCAGGCCTCAGGATAAGATCATCGAACTGATATACACCCATCTGAGCATGATAAAGGAAACCGTGGTGAGAAACGGTAATCTGAGAGCCGCCTTCTTTCGCAACATCTGGATGGTGGAGAAGGTGAGGAAGCATTTCGACGAGGATGAGATAGAACTCTTCCGCAAGGTGTATACCGACGGCAAGCGCGAAGGAGAGTTCGACATCGACAACGTGGAACTCGTAGCCGACATCACCCACTATTGCATCAAGGGACTGGAAGTGCCCTATATCTGTGGCCGCCTGGGTCATGGCATCACTCCTGAGGCGAGCAAACCGCTTGTCGCCAAGGTGGTATACGGTGCGCTGGGCAAGATCACGAACAAGAATTCAGACAGTGCGCGTCAGGATTGAAGCGTCAGGCAGTTTCATCCTTCTCCGCGATCAGAATCCGAAGGGCGGTGACGGGTAGATAGAAATACAGTATATACATATTATAAATATAAATACAACGAAAATGGGATTATTAACAGGTAAGACAGCACTCATAACGGGTGCGGCACGCGGCATCGGTAAGGCTGTCGCAATGAAATTCGCCCAGGAGGGTGCAAACATCGCATTCACAGACCTCGTGCTCAACGACGATATGGCAGCAGGCCTTGAGGCCACACGCAAGGAAATCGAGGCACTTGGAGTGACCTGCCGCGCTTATGCCGGCAACGCTGCCGACTTTGCCGAGACAGAGAAGACCGTGAAGCAGATCCATGCCGACTTCGGTTCTATCGACATCCTCGTGAACAACGCCGGAATTACAAAAGACGGACTTATGCTGCGCATGACAGAGGCTCAGTGGGACGCTGTGCTGAACGTCAACCTGAAGTCAGCCTTCAATTTCATCCACGCTTGCTCTCCAATCATGTTGCGCCAGCGCGGTGGTTCTATCATCAACATGGCTTCTGTAGTGGGTGTCCACGGCAATGCAGGCCAGTGCAACTATGCCGCTTCAAAGGCAGGTATGATTGCTCTCGCCAAGAGTATCGCCCAGGAGCTCGGACCTAAGGGCATCCGTGCCAACGCCGTTGCTCCAGGCTTCATCGAGACAGCCATGACAGCCCAGCTTCCAGAGGATATCCGCAAGGACTGGATGAAGAAGATTCCATTGCGCCGTGGCGGTCAGACAGAAGACATCGCCAACGTATGCCTCTTCCTGGCTTCAGACATGTCAAGCTATGTCAGCGGTCAGGTTATCCAGATCGACGGCGGAATGAACATGTAATTCAGATACATATCTAAGGTTTAGAGAAGCTCGTCCACTGTGCCTTCATTCCGGAGGGGTAGGGGTGAGCTTCTTTTTTTTGAAGTTTTTTTTATCCATCAGGCATGAACGTAGTTTACGAAGACAACCATATCATCATCGTCAACAAGCGCAGCGGAGAGATTGTGCAGGGCGACAAGACCGGCGACAAACCGCTCTCCGACACCGTGAAAGAGTATATCAAGGAGGCGTATGCCAAGCCCGGCAACGTGTTCCTCGGCGTGGTACACCGCTTAGACCGTCCGGTGAGCGGACTCGTAGTCTTTGCGCGCACGTCGAAAGCCCTGTCGCGACTCAACGACATGTTCCGTACGGGCGACGTGCACAAGACATATTGGGCGCTCACCAAGAACCGTCCGCCCCTCGAGGCAGGAACGATAGAGAGCTGGCTCGTGAGAAACGAGAAGCAGAACAAGAGCTATAGCTACGACCGCGAGAAGCCCGGTGCCAAGAAGGCGATACTGAAATACAAGGTGATCGGTGCGACAGACAACTACACCCTCATCGAAGTGAAGCTCCTCACCGGCCGTCACCATCAGATACGCTGCCAGCTCGCCAGCATCGGCTGTCCTATCAAGGGCGACCTGAAGTATGGTGCCAAGCGCAGCAATCCCGACGGCAGCATCTCGCTGCTCGCCCGCAGGGTGGAGTTTGTGCATCCTGTCTCCAAGCAGCCGATATGCGTTGAGGCTCCCGTTCCGGAATTGCCGGAGTGGAAGACGTTCGGGAATTGATGATTCCAGAACGGGGGGGCTTTGTTGGTGCCTTATTTATGGCTTTATCAGTTAAAATATAAAAAATGTGAGTCTGCTCGCTTTAAATTTAGTATTTTTGCAAATCATTTGTGGAACATTTGCAAATCTATTATTGGCATAAAACATTAACAACAATATAACTTGATGAAACAATTTAGATTAGTTGACAATATACTCGGATGGCTCGCCTTCCTTATTGCGGCCTTTGTATATTGCAGCACTATCGAGCCGACAGCCAGTTTCTGGGACTGTCCGGAGTTTATTACAACAGGTTACAAACTTGAGGTCGGTCACCCGCCTGGCGCACCGTTCTTCATGCTCACCGCCAACCTCTTCTCCCATTTTGCCAGCGACCCGTCGCAGGTGGCGAGGATGGTCAACACCATGAGCGCCCTGCTCAGTGCCACGTGTATCCTGTTCCTCTTCTGGACCATCACGCATCTGACGCGTAAGTTGCTCCTCAACGGATGGGAAGACCTCACCAAGTCAAAGCTCATCGCCATCGAGGCGAGCGGAATGGTGGGTGCGCTGATATACACGTTCAGCGACACCTTCTGGTTCAGCGCCGTAGAGGGCGAGGTATACGCCTATTCATCAGCCTTCACCGCAGTGGTGTTCTGGCTCATACTGAAGTGGGAAGACCATGCCGACGAGCCCCATAGCGACCGCTGGCTCGTGCTCATCATGTATATGACGGGATTGAGCATCGGTGTCCACCTGCTCAACCTGCTCTGTGTGCCGGCAATCGTGCTCGTATATTACTATCGCAAATTCCCGAATGCCAACGGCAAGGGCTCTCTCGTGGCGCTCTTCATCTCGTTCATCATCGTTGCGGCGATACTTTATGGAGTAGTGCCAGGCATCATCAAGGTGGGCGGATGGTTCGAGCTCTTCTTCGTCAACACCCTCGGCTTCAGCTTCAACACAGGAGTGATAATATACATCATGCTGCTCGTTGCCACCGTGGTGTGGGCTATCTACGAGAGTTTCAACGGCAACAACGGCTTGAGGGGCAACCTCTCGTTCGTGCTCTCCGTTGGCCTGCTCGGTATTCCGTTCTACGGATTCGGATGGTCGGCAGTGGTAATCGGAGTCGTGGTGCTGACAATATTGTATCTCGCCCTGAAATACAAGAAAGACGGAAAATACCTCATCACCGCCCGCATCAAGAACACCATGCTGCTCTCCATGCTGATGCTGATGATAGGATATTCCACATACGCCGTAATCGTGATCCGTTCTACCGCCAATCCGCCGATGGACCAGAACTCTCCGGAGGATATCTTCACTCTGGGCAGCTATCTCAGCCGCGACCAGTATGGCGACCGTCCGCTGTTCTACGGACAGGCATACACCTCACAGGTGAAATTCGACGAAGACGGACAGTATTGCATTCCTTCGAAGACCATCGGAGAACCGGTGTACCAGCGTAAGGAGAAAGCAAGCAAGGACGAGAAAGACTCATACTTCATAGTGAACACCAAAGACAAGTATAACTATGCCCAGAACATGGTGTTCCCACGTATGTACGACTCATCCCATGCCGATGCCTACGAGAGCTGGATGGGCGGAGTAGACGGATATAACGTGGACTACGACAGATGCGGAGAGCCTATCCAGGTGAAGATGCCTACACAGCTCGAAAACATCCGCTTCTTCCTTTCATATCAGTGCAACTTCATGTACTGGCGCTACTTCATGTGGAACTTTGCCGGTCGTCAGAACGACCTGCAGGGCAATGGAGAGCTGGAGCACGGAAACTGGATTTCAGGAATACCGTTCCTTGACAACTTGCGTCTCGGCGACCAGAGCAAGCTCCCTGACGACCTCAAGGAGAACAAGGGACACAACGTGTTCTATTGCTTGCCGCTGCTTCTCGGTCTTATCGGACTCTTCTGGCAGGCACTCGCCAAGGGCGACAAGGGAACAAAGCAGTTCTGGGTGGTGTTCTTCCTCTTCTTCATGACCGGACTCGCCATCGTGATTTACCTCAACCAGACACCTATGCAGCCTCGTGAGCGCGACTATGCCTACGCAGGATCATTCTATGCCTTCGCGATATGGTGCGGAATGGGTGTGGCAGCAATTATCGACCTGATAAGAGAGAAGTTCAAGAAAGACAATGTAGCATTGGCAGCAGCCATCTCGGTTGCCTGTCTGCTCGTGCCGATACAGATGGCAAGCCAGACATGGGACGACCACGACCGCAGTGGAAGATATACCTGCCGCGATTTCGGACAGAACTATCTCATGTCATTGCAAGACAAGGGCAATCCGATCATCTTCACCAACGGCGACAACGACACCTTCCCTCTCTGGTATGACCAGGATACTGAGGGAATCCGTACCGACGCCCGCGTCTGCAACCTGTCGTATCTGCAGACCGACTGGTATATCGACCAGATGGTGCGCCCGGCATACGACTCGCCGTCGCTGCCTATCACATGGCCGAGACTCGACTACTGCTCAGGCACCAACGAATACATCGAGGTGCATCCAGACGCCAAGCAGGAGGTGCTCAACTTCTATAAGGAGTATCCGGAGCAGGCAAAGGCACAGTGGGGCGACAGTCCGTTCGAACTCAAGAACGTGTTGAAATACTGGGTGCGCAGCCGCGACAAGGACAGCCACTTCATCCCTACCGACACACTCTATGTGACGATAGACAAGGACGCCGTGCGCAAGAGCGGCATGATGATGGCGAGCGACACCATTCCAGACCGCATGGTAATCTCGCTGAAGGGCAAGAACGCCCTCTACAAGAGCGACCTCATGATGCTCGAGCTCATCGCACAGAGCAACTGGGTGCGTCCTATCTATGTGGCGATGACCGTGGGACAGGAGAACTACATGAACCTCGGCGACAACTTCATTCAGGAGGGACTCGCCAACCGCATCACGCCGTTTACCACAAACAAGGGCAACGCTAAGAACTTCGACACGGAGAAGACATACTACAACGTGATGAAGCGATTCAAGTTCGGCGGTCTCGACAAACCGGGACTCTATCTCGACGAGACCGTGATGCGCATGTGTAACACCCACCGCAAGCTGATGTCGACCCTCGCCCTGCATCTCATCATAGAGGGCAAGAAAGACAAGGCTGCCAAGGTGCTCGCCTATGCCGACAAGATGATGCCGGCATACAACGTGCCGGTGAACTTCATGAGCGGAGGTCTCGACTATGCCGCCGCCTACGCCGAGATCGGCAACAAGGCGAAGGCAAAGCAGATGCTCGGATATGTGGTGAAGAACGCGGAGCAGTATGCCAACTGGTATCTCTCGCTCAGCCAAGACCGCTTCCTCATGTCGCAGCGCGACTGCATGCTTCAGCTTTATGTCTTGAACCAGGCACTTGAGGTGGCAAACAGTTTCGACCCGGCTGAGGCACGCCGCATCAACGGTATCCTGAACCGTGTGGCACAGCAGTATTCTGCAAGAGGCGGACAGATGCCGCAGGAATAAGATGAACTTTCAGACAGTCTATCGCATGACAGCCTACAACCCCATGATGACAGTGGAGTAGGGCAGAAACAGGCGATAGACTGTCTTCTCATATCATATCTCTAACGAGAAAACAACAAGACAAAATATGTTTATAGAGCAACCGGCAATATGGTTGCGCTGGCTATATCCCAGAGCGACATGGAGGATGGACAAGAATGAGCGTGCGGTATACCTCACGTTTGACGATGGTCCTATCCCCGAGGCAACACCATTCATTCTGAAGACTCTCGCTGAGTTCGGTGTTCATGCCACTTTCTTTATGGTGGGCGACAATGTGCGCAAGCATCCTGAGCTGTACGACCAAATCGTGGCGGCAGGTCATCAAGTGGGCAACCACACCTTCAACCACTGGGGAGGATTCAAGCATACCACGCGTTCCTACAGTGAGAATGTGCAGAAAGCCAACGATCTCATACATAGCCACCTCTTCCGTCCGCCACACGGATGGATGCGCTGGGAACAGTATTTCTGGGTAGGTCGCAAGTATCGCATCGTGATGTGGGATCTCGTGACCCGCGACTACAGTAAGTGGATGACAGCCGATGATATCGTTGCCAACGTGAAGCGCTATGCCCGCAACGGATCGATAATCACCTTCCACGATTCGCTCAAGAGCATCGACAAACTGCATTACGCTTTGCCAGAGTCGCTGCGTTGGCTCAAGGAACAAGGATATGAGTTCAAGACTTTTGAATAACAGATTATGGAGAATATAGGAAAAGACAAAGTGCTCGCCGCTGTGGTGCGCACTTTTTTTAAGTATTTCACTCTCGGAGTGATAGAAGGCAAGTCTGCCGACAGTGCCGACATGACCGTGTATGAGCCGAAGAACGTGAAGAAGGTGATGTCGGAGCATATCGAGGATGTGTCGAGGATTTTCAATCAGGAAGTGTTCTTCGCCATCTCCCGTATCAATTACGTGGAAGAAGAACTGGAGCGCGAGCTGCAGGCTTTCGTAGCTGCCGGCAACAAGACCACGCCGATGGATCTGATGCGCTTCGCCTGCCGTTCAGATGAGTTCTATGATGTGATGGTGAGCGAATACAAGCGCAATTTCGAGTCGCTGCTCTGTGGTTCCTTTGCCACACTCTCCAAGGCGTGTGAGGGCTTCACGGAGTGTGCGGCACTCGGTAGCATCGCCGTAGACATGGCTGAGAATATCATAAACAGAATTGCCCACCAGGCGTATGGCGAGGGAAAGAAGCTGGTGGCAGAGTGATTGCATAGCAGTCTGTCAATATAAACTGCTTTTGTAAGATTTGCTATTCGTCCCTCCCCTACGGAGGAGGTTAGGTGGTGGCTAGTGTAATTATGCGATGGTTATCATCTGTATTGTATTCTTTTCCACTGACTTCAGCCCCCTCTCGTTCTCCCCCGTAGGGGAGATGCAGATTACTTTTCTTGCATAAGTAGCTTTTAGTATATGGCAGCTGCAGTTTACTTTTCTTGCATCAGAAGCTGTTAGTCTATGACGGCTCCAGATTGCCTTCTTAAACATAGGGGAAATGGTTCGAATTTGGGCACGGGGCTTGCCCATATTGGGCAAGCTGCTTTCTCACATGGGGCAAGCTGCTTTCTCACATGGGGCACGTTTCTTGCTTCGGGTGTTGCCCCTCTTGGGCACGTTTTTTTGTCCATTATCAGTATAAAATAAAACGACGCGGTTCAAGGTGTTGTCCTTCGAACTGCGTCGTTTGTTTATCTTGATTGTCTTACATGTAGTGCATCATTTCCTTTGATGTTGTGCATCATTATCTTTGATGTTTCCCATCGCTGATTTTTGATGTCACATATCGATGTGCTTCACCTCCTTTATCTTTGATGCTTCACACCAATTGGAATCAGCCTTACTGCATGTCATATACCACCTGCATCAGCTTCTTTCCGATGGCGTCAGCTTCTTCTATTGTCTGCGCCTCGCTGTAGACACGGATGATTGGTTCGGTGTTGCTCTTGCGCAGATGAACCCACTTGTCGGGGAAGTCAATCTTCACACCGTCGATGTCTGTAACCTTCACGTCCTTCTCGCCGGCAAACATCTCCTTCACCTTCACGAGGATAGCGTCGACGTCGGTTGACGGAGTGAGGTCGATGCGGTTTTTGGCGATGAAATAGTTAGGGAAGGACTTGCGCAGTTCGCTCACCTTCATACCCTTCTTAGCCAGTGAAGAGAGGAAGAGGGCGATGCCCACGAGAGCGTCTCTACCGTAGTGGCTCTCAGGATAGATCACTCCGCCGTTGCCTTCACCACCGATGAGAGCTCCCACCTCCTTCATCTTTGTCGTCACGTTCACTTCACCCACGGCAGCAGCAGTGTAGGTGCCGCCGTAGCGCTCTGTTACGTCTCTTAAGGCTCTTGTACTGCTCAGGTTAGAAACGGTGTTACCGCCACCCTTGGTGTTAGCCAGGATATAGTCGGCAACAGACACGAGAGTGTATTCCTCGCCGAACATCTTTCCGTCTTCGCAGATGAAAGCCAGACGGTCAACATCTGGGTCCACCACGATACCCAGGTCGTAGCTGCCATTTGCCATCTCGCCCATGATGCCACCGAGATTCTTCTCCAGCGGTTCAGGATTGTGGTTGAAATCTCCGTCAGGGATGCCGTTCAGAATCTTGTATTCCACTCCGAGAGCTTCGAAAAGATTCGGCAGTATGATGCCGCCCACAGAGTTGATGGTGTCTACGCATACTTTGAAATGTGCGTTCCTGATTGCCTCTCTGTCTACGAGAGCGAGGTTGAGCACAGAGTCGATATGCTTCTTGTTGAACGTGTCGTCCTTCTTGTAGTGGCCCAGATGGTCAACGTCGCAATAGTTGAAGTCTTCCTTCTCGGCAATCTCAAGCACTTCGTTGCCGTCAGCCTTTGTGAGGAACTCGCCTTCGTTGTTCAGCAGTTTCAGTGCGTTCCACTGGCGAGGGTTGTGGCTGGCTGTGATGATGATACCACCGGCAGCCTTCGACATTATAACGGCAAGCTCCGTAGTAGGAGTGGTGGCAAAACCGATGTCGAGCACGTCGTAGCCCATGCCAATCAATGTACCGCACACCACGCTGCGAACCATCTCGCCGCTGATGCGTGCGTCTCTGCCCACAACGATGGTGTTGCTGTCAGATTTTCCGCTCTTGCGGATGAATGTGGCGTATGCCGTCACGAATTTCACTATGTCCAGCGGATTCAGCGTGTCGCCTGTCTGTCCGCCTATCGTTCCGCGGATACCGGAAATAGACTTTATCAGTGTCATATCTTTGAATTCCTTTTTATTGGGAGTGAATATTTTGTTAATTATAATGATCTGTGATGAAAAAAGGCAAGCTTTCGCCCGCCTTATTGTTTTGTATAGGTTTATCTTCCCCTTTCGTAAGTGATGTTGTACAGGCATGGATAAACACCGCTCGTAGCGTATTGGTGTCCCTGTGTGTGAGGCACGATGAGTCTTACCTTGGCAATCTCGTCGCCTTCCTTCTCCGGTCTGCCCACGTTGATGTAGGTAAACGGCACGAGCCATCCGCTTGGTACCGAGGTGCTGCCATAGAGCGAATACATCAGACTCTCGCCGGCTTCGAAAGAGGCGGTGAATGTGCCGCTCGTGTTCTGCACGTTCATCTTGTCTACTACAGAGATGTAATAACCGATCATGTTGGTGGACTGCAGGGAGTCGGTCAGCAAATTGTATTCCTCGTAGCGACAGAGCACAGTGGCTGTCTCGCCCTTTTCAATCTTCTTGCCGCATCCCTTGCGTATTATCTGCATGTATACGTTGGAGTCGTCGAGATAAACGAATTCGTTTTTTGCAGTGTCGGTGACGCAGCCATTGGCTTCAAACTCACTTTCTTTCAACACCTTGATGCCTTTTTCGCTGATATAGCGGTTGATGGCATTTCTCTCTCGCTTCTTCTGGTCGGCGTATGTCTCGTCGTCGCTGCAGCTTGAGAATACCGTTACTGCTGCCACGAGCGTCATCAGGAAGTATGCTATTTTCTTCATTGTCATTTTTATTCGTTGGAATTTATCCTTGCAAAAATACGAATATTTGTTCAAATACCTATTATTCTCACTGGCTTATTACGTTACTTTAACGTGGCGTCATTGTCATGAATGCATTGTGGCTTACCAGCGGAATTCTCTGATAGCCTTGTTCACAAGCATCTCAGCTTCGTCCATCGTGCAGTTCAGATGACCGCCGGAGGCATTGAGATGTCCGCCGCCGTTGAAGTATTTTTCTGCCATCTTGTTGCAGGGGAAATCGTCTACCGACCTCAGGCTCACCCAAATGGTGTCAGGCTTCTCTGTGTCTTCGCGCAGTGAGATGCTCAGTTTCATGCCCTTTATCTGCAGCGGCATGTTGACGAGTCCCTCGGCATCGCCCTTCATGAAATGGAAATGCTTCAGGTCGCGCCTTGTCAGAGTGAAATAAGCGGCATGGTATTCTGCGAATACGTTAAGTTTGGTATACATCACGTAGCCCATCAGTCTCAGTCGCCAGAGACTGTAGTTGTTGAACACGTTGCGGTATATCTTGTCTTTGTTGATTCCCTTTGTGAGCAGTTGGCTGATGATGAAGAATATCTCCGGACGGTTGGAGTTGTATGTGAAACCTCCCGTGTCGGTCATCATTCCGCAATATATCGGCACTGCCACATCCTTGTCCATCTCCTCGAATCCGCCAAGCTGCCATATCAGTCGGAACACCAGTTCGCATGTGCTGCACGCCTCGGGGTGAGACACGCTGATGTCGGCATCTACCGTCGGGTTCAGATGATGGTCGATAAGCACCTTGTGGGCCGTAGATTCCGTGATGAGCGGTTCCAGTTCAGCCGTCCTGCTTGCATCGTTGAAATCGAGACACAGCAGCAGGTCAGCATTGCGGGTAGCCGCTTCTGCCTCCTCCTTTTTCTTGTCGTGTCTCAGAATGTCCATCGTGCCCGGCAGCCACTGCAGGAAGTTCGGGAACATGTCGGGCACAATGACCTTCACGTCTTCCTTTCCTCTCTGTTTCAGATAGTTTGCCATACCGAGTGTCGAACCGATGGCATCGCCGTCGGGACTGCGGTGTGTGTATATTGCAATATGATTTGCTTCATCGATAAGACGGTTGAGGCTCTCTACCTCAACCTCAGTAAGTAGGTTTATGTTCATCGGGGATTTATATTTAGTTTACGAGTAGATGAGCCGGCTTGTTTGCTTGTTAACTTGCTTGTCCGCTCGTCTACTCGTATACTTGTCTACTTGTCAACTCGTCAACTTGTTAACTCGTCAACTTGAAATCTTAGAACAACTTCTCTGGATAAACGCCGTCGTTGACGAGCTTCTGTATGCGCTCCACGGTGCCAGGTCTGTCTTCTGGATAAGTCACTCCGAACCAGTTGCTTGTGGTGTCGAGCACCTTCACTGTCGCTGTGCCTTCGTTGATAAGCTTGTTTACCATCAGCGGGATGAAGAACTCCGACTTCAGGTTTGTCATGTTCTCTGGTTTTGAGAGGAACTCCTTGAAGAATTCGTCGCTGTATTCGAAATAGTCAGGAGTGAATCCCCATACGTTCATGGAAACAGGAGTGTTGTCGTCTACTGTTACCCACTTGTCCTCTTCATCCATATAGCTCACCTTGCCGTCGATGCGCATTATCTTTGTGCGCTCCACAACTGTGGTGAGGTTGTCGTCAGCGTCTTTAGAGCAGATACCGCGAGAAACGGTGCCGTTCTCCGACAGGGTGTTGCCAACGCGGAATCCCACCATGGCATATCTGTTCTTGCTTCCCTCCGGCAGTTCGCTCAGGAATTTGCCAATCACCATGAAGCAGTCGCGGTTGTAGAAGTCGTCGCAGTTGATGACGCAGAAAGGTTCCTTCACCACATCCTTTGCCATCATCACCGCATGGTTAGTACCCCATGGTTTCACTCTGTCCTTAGGGCAAGAGAAACCCTCTGGCAGTGCGTCGAGGCTCTGGAAGCAGAGTTCTGCAGGGATGTGTCCCTCATACTTCTTGAGGATCTTCTCTCTGAAGTCCTCCTCGAAGTCCTTGCGGATAATGAATACAATCTTACCGAATCCAGCCTGTATGGCATCATATATAGAGTAGTCCATGATGGTCTCTCCGTTAGGTCCCAGTCCGTCAAGTTGTTTCAGTCCTCCATACCTGCTGCCCATACCGGCAGCGAGCAAAACTAATGTAGGTTTCATAATCTTAATTTTAAATGTTATATTTATGTTGTTAGTCAGAAAATCATTTTCTGTTTGCTGTCAGAATCTTCTTTAGACAGTCGTGTTATCAGTTTATTGGAACAGTTGTATTCCGAATACTATCAGTGCGTATCTTATGAACTTGCCCACCGTCATGCTCAATGTCGTCACGGGCAGGTTGGCACGCATCAGTCCGAGTGCCACAGTTATGGCGCTGCCGATTATGGGCACGAAGGCGAAGAACGCCATCAGAGCTCCGCGTCCCGCCATGAAACGCTGTGCCCTCTCTATCTTCTCCTCTTTGATGTGGAGATATTTCTCTATCCAGTCCATGCGTCCGAAGGTGCCTATCCAGTAGTTGAACAGTCCGCCGAGCACGTTGCCCACCGTTCCGGCTATGAGCAGTATCCATGGGTCGAGTCCCATCACCTTCAGTGCTCCTATCACCACTTCGCTGTTGAAAGGCAGCACGCTGCCGGCGAGCAGTGCTGATATGAACATGCCGAGGTATCCGAATTGTGCAAGAAATTCCGTCATGGCATCAAGTTGAAAATTGTTAAACCTAATGTCGCGAGACACATCACTATGAAAGTCACGTTTGTGAGCCAGGTCCTTGTCAGCGCCACATAGTGGGCGAACAGGCAACTGGTGTTGACTATTATTATCGGCAGCAGATTGTCGAAATGCTGTGGCTGCAATATGATGAACACAAATGAGAGGATGTCCACCGTGATGAACATCTCGAATATCATCCTCGTGCGAATCTTGTCCTGGTAACTGTTGCGCATGTAGTGTATTATTCCTATCACCGCCAGCAGCACCACCAGTCCGAATGTCGCTATGCGGTGTATGTCGAGTGCCTCATATTGCAGGAGCGGTTCAAACTGAGCCAGTTCTGCGAAGTGGTCTATGAATGCGTCGAACTGGTTGGTCACCACATAGTAGCCCACAGCAAACCAGTATGGCATCACCAGTCCGAGCACTGTAGCCCAGAACATCCTGTGTGTCAGCGCCATCATGTTTGATGCCATCAGAATCCACAGGAACGGCACGAAATACAGAATCTGCACGAAGAAGAGGCTTGCTATTCCCAGGCATGCGAATGAATAGAACGCTATTCCCGGTGCCCTCTTGTCTTGGTAAGAACGCAGCAGCGAGAGATAGAACAGTATGAAACACGTACCCGTGGCGCAGCTCTCCAGCGAGCTGAACAGGAATGTGGCAGCACACGTCATTGCCACGAACGAGCATGACACCATGCGGCTGTATATCCTTATCAGCGAGTTGGTGTTGTTGAGCATCATCATCAGCAGCGTGGAAGCCACGAAGAACGCCAGCTGAAGGTATGCCCCTTCAGCCACGGTGCCCGCCCCCAGCCATACCGCTAAGCCATAAATAATCATCACCGGAAAGGCGAAGCGGCTCTCTGCCAGTCTGTTCTGTATTCTCTTTTTCATTCAGCAGCAGTTGTTTCCTACAAGTCCTGTCCGATGTCTCTTCTGAAGTATTTGTCAGTGAAGCAGATCTTGTTTGCCTCAGTGAACGATTTCTGCAGAGCCTCCTCCTTGTCCTTTCCGTAGGAGCTCACAGCGATTACGCGTCCGCCGTTGGTCACCACTTCGCCGTCTTTCATTGCCGTGCCGGAGTGGAACACGATGCTTCCCTCCACCTGGTCAACTCCGCTGATAGGGTAGCCTTTGGCATATTTCTCTGGGTATCCGCCACTCACGAGCATTACGCATACGGCAGCCCTCTCGTCGAATTCAATCTCCTTTTCTGCGATATTTCCTTCGGCAACACCTTCGAGCAGGTCAACGAGGTCGCTCTTTATCCTCAGCATCACGCTCTCCGTCTCCGGGTCACCCATGCGGCAGTTGTATTCTATCACCATAGGGTTGCCCTCCACGTTGATGAGTCCGAAGAATATGAATCCCTTGTAGTCGATGTTCTCCTCTGCAAGTCCCTCCACGGTAGGTCTGATGATGCGGTCTTCCACCTTCTTCATCCATTCCTCCGTTGCAAATGGCACCGGTGTCACGCTTCCCATTCCACCGGTGTTCAGGCCCGTGTCATGCTCTCCGATGCGCTTGTAGTCCTTAGCCTCAGGCAGGATTTTGTAGTCCTTGCCGTCGGTGAGCACGAACACCGAGCATTCTATACCGCTCAGGAATTCCTCTATCACCACCTGTGCCGATGCGTTTCCGAACATGCCGCCGAGCATCTCGCGCAGTTCCTTCTTTGCCTCTTCCAGGGTAGGGAGGATGAGCACACCCTTTCCGGCACACAGTCCGTCAGCCTTCAGCACGTATGGTGCCTTCAGCGTTTCCAGGAATTTCAGTCCCTCTTCGAGCGATGTTCCGTCGAAAGTCCTGTATTTCGCTGTCGGAATGCCGTGGCGCTCCATGAATCCCTTTGCAAAGTCTTTAGAGCCCTCGAGCACGGCGCCCTTCTTCGACGGACCGATTACCGGGATGTCCTTCGTGCGTTCGTCGTTCTTGAAGTCATCATAGATACCCTTCACCAATGGGTCCTCAGGTCCTACCACCACCATGTTGACGCCGTTGTCCACGCAGAAGTTTTTCAGAGCCTCAAAGTCGTCGGCTTTGATATTCACGTTTTCGCCCACGAGAGCTGTTCCGGCATTGCCCGGAGCGATGAAGAGTTTTTCCACTTTCTTGCTCTGTGCTATTTTCCAAGCCAGTGCATGCTCGCGACCGCCGCTGCCTAAAAGGAGTATTTTCATAATCTAAATAGAGTTTCTTTTGTTTATAATTGGTGCAAAATTACAATATAAAGTGTTTATCGCCAAATAGTGACGGTGAAAAAATAACTTGGTATGTATTTTACTGTCACACAATAGTGCGTAATTATAGTTAATCATTCTTTTGTTCTTTCATGACTTCGAACATCACCTCGTCGAATGCCCTGTGTGAGAATATCGTTTGGTCAAGTGTTTCGGTGAAAAATATCTCCACGTCTGGTATCTCCGGAATCATCAGCATGAATACGCTTGTATGTAGCCACATGGAGTCTTCGTTGAAGGAGTATAGTAGCTTGAACCCGTTGTAGTTCAGGTTTGCCATGTTTATCGCCTTTCTCACCGTCGATACCATTTCAAGGTTTTCCGCCGGGTATTTTCTCCAGAACGTGTCGAAGATGGTGATGAACGGTCTTTCGTTGCTCATTCTCAGGTACATCCGCTCGCCTTTGTATTCAATCCAGTATTCATCTTTGTTCTCTTTGTCCTGTTCATACTCTATGCCCTGCTTGTCGAGCAGTTGCAGACACAGGTCTTTCGTTCCCGTCCTGCTGCCTTCCGTGTTGTTGTCTGTTTGTTTCATTGTCTTGTCTGTTGAAGATGCGGTTGTTGTTGAAGATTCTGTTGCTGCATCGGCCTCGATTTCCTGTTCCCTTTTATGGCTTTTGTATACCAAGCGAGCTATTCCTGCTATCACTCCAATGCCCATGCTTTTCATGAAAGTTTCCGGGTCGTCCATGCCGAATCCGTATCTCAGTATCAGATATGCGACAATCGATGTGGTTACTATTATAATGTATGTCATATTGAAGAATCTTTTTGAGTGGTTCGGATTATCATGGCGGAGCCATTGCCAGTGGTGCTCTAACATATTCCCCAAACGGTAATTATGCCGTTTGTTTTTTGTATTTTACAAAGGTAGTGATAATTATCCGCAAACAAGCATACTGACGATGATTTTTATTCATCTGCTCCACCTTTTCTTTATATCCCTTATGTCAACGAGGGCCTCTGCAAATCGCAGAAGCCCTCGTTGTGATAGCAGTCTTGACTGATGTAGAGTCAAGAAAATGTGATTATCCCAAATTGGGGTTTATTTCAGATAATCCTCGAAATACTGTGTGATGCGCTCATGCAGGTGAACGCTCTTGTGGCCCATCATGTTGTGACCCTCGCCAGGATAAGCGAAGAAGTCAGGCTGAGTGCCGGCTTCGCTGCAGGCATTGAGGAACATGAGGCAGTTTTGTGGAACCACGGTAGGGTCGTTCATACCAGTGATGATCTGCAGTTTGCCCTTCAGATCCTTGGCCTTGTTCAGGAGCGAAGCCTTTGCATATCCCTCCGGGTTGCTCTCCGGAGTGTCCATATAGCGCTCACCATACATCACCTCATACCATTTCCAGTCGATTACCGGTCCGCCGGCAACTCCCACCTTGAACACGTCAGGATAGTTTGTCATCAGCGAGATTGTCATGAATCCGCCGAAGCTCCATCCATGAACGCCCATGCGGTCCTGATCAACGTAAGGCAGCGACTTGAGATATTCCACTCCCTTCATCTGGTCCTTCATCTCCTCCTGTCCGAGCTGACGGAATGTAGCCTGCTCGAAGTCCTTTCCGCGATGCTCGCTTCCGCGGTTGTCGAGGATGAAGAGCAGATAGCCTTTCTGCGCCATGTATGTCTCCCATGAGCGAGAGCTGTAGTGCCAGCGTGCGTCCACGTTGTGGGCGTGAGGGCCACCGTATACATAAACCACAGTAGGATATTTCTTGTTAGGATCGAAATCCACCGGCTTCACCATTCTCCAGTAGAGGTCGGTAGTGCCGTCTGCAGCCTTCAGCTTGCCGCAAGAGTATTCCGGAATGTTGTATCCCTTCTCCTTCCATGGGTCCTTGGCGTTGAGGATGCAGTGGCTCTTGCCTGTCTGAGTGTCGATAGCCACGATGCGACGGGGCACCGTAGGCTCCTGGTAGTTGTCGAGCAGGTATCTGCCGCTGGCGCTAATTGTCGAACCCTCGTGCCATCCCTTGCCGCCTTCATCGATGCGTGTGCGCTTCTTGTTGGCCACGCTCACCGAGTATACGTTCTGCTGGATAGGGCTTGCCTCGTTAGACTTGTATATGATGCTCTTTGTCTTGCTGTTGAAACCGAGCACGCTGAGCACTTCCCATTTTCCTTCTGTCAGCTGCTCTACTTCGAGCGACTCCGTGTTGCTTGCCATTCTGCTGCCGTGCATGCCGAGGGTACAGAGATACAGGTGGTTGTAGCCATCCTGACGGCTCTGCATGATGAACTGTGACTTGTCCCAAGGCAGGAACACGATAGGGTTGAGAGGCTCCACGTATTTCTCGTCCACCTCGCGATACAGTTCACCGGTCTTCTCTCCTGTCTCTGCGTCGTATGCGGTGAGGCGGCAGTCGTTCTGGTCGCGGTTCAGTTCAAACATATACACCTTCTTGCCGTCCGGTGCCCATGCCAGGTTGGTGAAATAGCGGTCAGTAGGGTCGCCGGCTTTCAGATACACCGTCTTTCCCGTCTTCATGTCATACACGCCGATTGTCACCTTGTGGCTCGTCATTCCGCACATAGGATATTTGTCAGGCTCATAGGTGGCCTCACGCTCGAAGGTGTTCACCTGAGGATAGTCAGCCACCATCGACTGGTCCATGCGGTTGAAGGCGAGCTTCGTTCCGTCCGGGCTCCAGAATGTGCCCTTCATCGAGGCGAACTCGTTGCGGTGTACAGCCTGTCCGTATACAATCTCGCGGCTGCCGTCGGTAGAGAGCTGTGTCGTCTTTCCTTCAGCGTCCATAACGTAGAGGTTGTGGTCGCTAACGTATGCCACAGCCTTCGATGCGTTGTTCCAGTCGGCAAACTCCTGTCCCTTTGAAGCCTGGCGCCATACCACCGTCTTCTTCTTGAAGTCGATGAGCATGCGCTCCTGCTTGTTGGCGATGAGCACGAGACTCTTGCCGGCGTATGGGAACTGTGCCCAGCCGAGGTTCAGTATCTTGGAATCCTCGTTGGTCTTCGCCCATGCGTTGAGCTGTGCTTCGGTGAAGAGAGTAGTCTCTTTGCCGTTGGATTTGTTCACGAGCTTACACTCCTCAGCGTTGCGGAGCACGAGCTCGTCGCCCCACCATGTGATGTTGCGATACTCTGGAATCATGTTGTGGTAGTTCGTTCCACCGAAGTTCAGGTCTTCGAGTGAGAACTGCTTCAACTGTGCTGCTGCGTTCATAGTGATCAGAATGCAGGCGGCAGCAGCGGCAACTCGTCGTGCCACCGTCTTGATAAGGTTTTTATTCATCATTATATCAGTTAAAACTTTTTTGTTTTTCTGTCATATCCCCTGTCGAAGTTCTTTCCGCCACGTCGGTCGCCACGGTCATACTTCTTTCCGCCCTTGTCGTAGTTCTTGCGTCCGCGGCGGTTGTCGTCGTCGTCGAAATCACGGCGGGTCTTCGTTCTCGGCTTCTTGTCAGCCTTCTTGCCGAAGTTCAGTGCGTCGGCATACGGGCTCTTGCGGAATTTGAACGAACGGATGTCTTCCTCCTCGTCCAGATGCTCCGGTTCGTCGAGACGCTTCTTGAATTCGCGGTGCTCCTTGAAGCGGTGCTTTTCAGCCATCTGCTTCTTCTCCTCTTCAGTCTTCAGGATATTTCCCTCGCTGCGGAACTCGCGGAAACCGCCTTCGAACATCAGGTATTTGCGGAACTCGCATTCCAGCGAACCGTTATAGAGAGGAATCTTCTGCGACGGTTTCAGTCCGATCTCGTCGAAACACTCCTTGCGGTAGCTCAACACCCAGGCCTCGCCGTTCTTGAAGTTGCGCTTCAGCGTCTCTCCAATCATCTTGTATGTTCCGAGCAGGTTCGGTGTAGAGATACGCTCGCCGTATGGCGGGTTGGTTATCATGAAAGCCTTGCCCTCTGGCTGCTTGAAGTCCTTGAAGTCGGCACATGTGATTGTCACGTCCTTGCTCAGTCCGGCAGCCTTAACATTCATGATGGCAGTGTTCACAGCCTTCATGTCCACGTCAGAACCGTAGATGTGATGTGTGAACTCACGCTCCTGCGAGTCGTCGTCGTATATGCTGCTGAAGAGGTCAGCATCGAAATCCTTCCATTTCTCGAATGCGAACTCCTTGCGGAAGAGTCCAGGTGCCATGTTGCGTGCTATGAGGGCAGCCTCCACAACGATAGTTCCCGAACCACACATCGGGTCGTAGAAGTCGGTGTCGCCCTTCCATCCCGACATGAGGATCATTCCGGCAGCAAGCACCTCGTTCAGAGGAGCTTCCACCGATTCCTGTCTGTATCCGCGACGGTGCAGGCTCTCACCGCTCGAGTCGAGCGACAGCGTGCAGCGGTCTTCGGCGATGTGCATGTTGAGGCGTATGTCGGGGTTCGACACCGAGATGTTCGGACGGCTGCCGGTCTTCTCTCTGAACTGGTCAACGATGGCGTCTTTCACTTTGTATGCCACGAACTTAGAGTGGCGGAACTCGTCGGAGAATACCACGGAGTCAACGGCGAAGCTATCTTTCAGGTCGAGATACTTGCTCCAGTCAATCTTCTTCACCTCGTTATAAACATCATCGGCGCTCTGGGCCTTGAAATGCTTTATCGGTTTTAGGATACGAATCGCCGTGTGCAGTTGGAAGTTAGCGCGATACATCATCTCCTTGTCGCCAGTGAACGACACCATGCGGCGACCAATCTCTACGTTGTTAGCTCCGAGTTGCGTTAGCTCCTGTGCCAATACGGGCTCAAGACCCATGAAGGTTTTGGCGATGAGCTCAAATTCCTGTTCCATTATTGAATTAAAAATCTATGATACTTATTTGCTTATTGTCTTGAGAGTGTGTTTGTATTGACACGGTAACACCGCCGGATGTACTGATATAAAATAAGGTGGGAAACGCTTCAAAATTTCCTCAATGCCATTGTCCGAAAGCAATCCTTTGCCATCGCAATGCAGTCGTAGACGGCCTCCCGTGGAGCATTCCGGAGATAATAGACTCTCCGCCGCCTGTTTCAGAATGTCTGTAGTTTTGTCGATTCCCATCATGTGATAAAATTGTCAATTTTCCATCTGCGATAAAAAATGTCAATGCGTGTGCAAATTTACGTCATTTCTCTTTAAGTGCCAAATCTTTTTTATGGAAAGACTATAATTGTGGTGAAAGGTACGGGCTGTAGATTCGGAAATCCGAAAACCCAGAGAGAAACCAAATATATGTCAGCGGCGCGTTGTTCGCTTTGGTCTCCTAATTCACAAATTGCTTGCCACAGTGCATGTGATTTGTAATATACGCTTGACAAAGGGTAGGGTAAACCTCATTTTATTAAATAGTTAATAGACTTTTAAAATCCAAATTATATGATAATATAAATACTTTTTATATCTTTGCCGAGAATTTGTTTCCAATGGTATAAGTGTCTTAGCAAAATAATTAAACAAGTATTTTATGACAAAATTTGTTAGATTAAGTCGTGGACTTGACATCAACCTTGCCGGCAAGGCAGAAAAGACAAAGCGCGTCTTGAAGCCCGGTGAGGTGTATGCCCTCACGCCATCCTCTTTTGAGGGAGTTAAACCAAAGGTGATGGTGAAAGAAGGCGACAGAGTCAAGGCCGGCGATGTATTGTTCATCAACAAAGACTATCCCGAAGTGGGATTCTCTTCACCGGTCAGCGGAGAAGTTTGTCTTGTAGAACGCGGCGACCGTCGAAAGCTCCTCAGCGTGAGGGTGAAAGCCGACGCAAATCAGGAGTTTGTTGACTTCGGAGTGAAAAACGTGAAAGAGATGACCGGCGACGATGTGGAGAAGTCACTTCTCGAAGCGGGCCTCTTCGGTTATATCAACCAGTTGCCCTATGCCGTGTCAACCAATCCGCAGACAAAGCCTAAAGCTATTTTCGTTTCCGCTCTCAGGGATATGCCGCTGGCAGGCGATTTCGAATTCGAACTTGAGGGACAGGAGAAAGATTTCCAGACAGGACTCACGGCGCTCAGCAAGATGGCGAAGACCTATCTCGGCGTCGGCGACAAGCAGAACATCAGCGCTGCCGATGTGGAGGTGGTGACCTTCAAGGGCAAGTGCCCGGCAGGCAACGTGGGAGTGCAGGTCAATCACATCGACCCCGTGAACAAGGGCGAAGTGGTATGGACCGTAGACCCTACGGCGGTGATATTCTTCGGCAGACTCTTCAATAGCGGCCGCGTGGACCTCCGTCGCACGGTAGCCCTCGCCGGTTCTGAGGTTACAGCCCCATGCTACGCCGACATGCTCGTGGGACAGGACATCGAAACCCTCGTGGCAGGAGCCTACCGTGGCGACAACGTGCGCATCATCATGGGCAACCCTCTGACAGGCAAACCGGTGGAGAAAACTGCCGACACAGGTGCTGCATCATACAGCCGTTTCCTCGGCGCACACACCAGCGAGGTGACGATAATCCCCGAAGGCAACGACGCCGACGAGCTGGCAGGCTGGATAATGCCACGCCTGAAGCAGTTCAGCGTGTCGAGAAGCTATTTCTCATGGCTCTTCGGCAAGAACAGGGAGTATCGCCTCGATGCCAGAGTGAAAGGCGGCGAGCGCCACATGATAATGAGCGGCGAATACGACAAGGTGTTCCCTATGGACATCTATGCCGAATATCTCATCAAGGCAATCATCGCCGGCGACATCGACAAGCAGGAACAGCTCGGCATATATGAGGTGAGTCCTGAAGACTTCGCCCTGGCAGAGTTCGTTGACTCCTCCAAGCTCGAGCTGCAGCACATCGTGCGTCAGGGACTCGACATATTGAGAAAGGAAAACAGCTAACTATAAATACAACAGACCATGTCATTTTTAAGAAACTATCTGAACAAAATAAAGCCGAACTTCGAAGAAGGCGGCAAGCTGCATTCGCTGCGCAGCGTCTTCGATGGCTTCGAGACATTCCTATATGTCCCGAACACCACATCGAAGAGCGGCACCAATATCCACGATGCCATCGACTCAAAGCGTATAATGAGTATGGTGGTAATCGCACTGCTGCCGGCACTCCTATTCGGAATGTATAACATCGGCTACCAGAACTATGCCGCAGCACACCAGACAGGCACCCTCCTGGAGATGTTCGCCTACGGATTCCTTGTGATGCTGCCCAAGCTGCTCGTCAGCTATGTGGTAGGTCTGGGAATAGAATTTGCCTGGGCACAGTGGAAAGGTGAGGAGATACAGGAAGGCTACCTCGTCAGCGGTATCATCATCCCGATGATTCTCCCCGTTGGCTGCCCGTTGTGGTGTATCGCCATCGCAGTGGCATTCGCCGTAATCTTCGGTAAGGAAATCTTCGGCGGCACCGGTATGAATATCTTCAACGTGGCACTTCTCGCCCGTGCGTTCCTCTTCTTCTCTTATCCTACGAAGATGAGCGGCGACTCGGTGTGGGTTGCCACCGACAGCATCTTCGGACTCGGCAACACGCTGCCCGACGCCTTCACCTGCGCCACTCCTCTCGGACAGATGGCACAGGGCTCTGCACCGTCGGCATCGCTTTTCGACAGCATCGTGGGACTCATTCCCGGCAGTATCGGCGAGACCAGTGTCATAGCGATAGCCATCGGAGCCGTGATACTCCTCTGGACAGGCATCGCCTCATGGAAGACTATGCTCAGCGTGTTCCTCGGCGGAGGCGTGATGGCAGCGATTTTCCAGGCCACAGGACAGACCCCTGTGGAGTGGTATGAGCATATTGTGCTGGGCGGATTCTGCTTCGGTGCGGTGTTCATGGCTACAGACCCTGTGACATCGGCACGCACCGAGACCGGCAAATGGATATACGGCATACTCATCGGCGCACTCGCCGTAATCATCAGAGTGATGAACCCCGGATATCCAGAGGGAATGATGCTCGCCATCCTCTTCGGCAACATGATGGCTCCGGCAATCGACTTCTATGTTGTTGAGGCAAACATCAGCAAGAGAATGAAACGAGCCAAGAAATAACAATAAGGTATAAAATACTGATTATGAACAAGAATAGCAATACATACATCATAGCATACAGCTGCATAATGGTTGTAGTGGTGGCTTTCCTGCTCGCCTTTGTGAGCAGTTCGCTGAAGCCGGCGCAAGACGTCAACGTGGCGCTCGACAAGAAGAAGCAGATACTTGCCGCCCTCAACATCCGCAACCTCTCCGACCAGGAGAGTGCCGAACAGTATGCAAAAGTGGTAGACCGCGACGCTGTCATCAATGCCGACGGCAAAGAGATAGCCAAGGGCGGAAAAGGTGGCGAGACTGCAGGATTCCTTCTCAACAGCGCCGACTACAAGGCAGGCAAACTCGCAGTTTATTACTGCACCGTAGACGGCAAGCACAAATTCGTGGTGCCTGTTTACGGTATGGGACTCTGGGGACCGATCTGGGGATACATCGCCGTTAACGAAGACTGCAACACCATTTATGGCGCATACTTCAACCATGAGGGCGAGACTGCCGGACTGGGAGCTGAAATCAAGGACTCAAAGGCATGGCAAGACCTCTTCCGCGGAAAGACCATCTATGGCGCCGACGGCAAACCGGTGATAAAGGTGAAGAAGGCGAGCGAAGTAAAAGACAAGAGCTGCGAGGTCGACGCCGTTACGGGAGCTACCCTCACCTCGGTGGGAGTGAGCGACATGTTGCAGGAGGGCTTCGCAAAATACAGGAAACTCTTCGCCGGACAGACCTCACAGACTGAAGCCAACGACGCTGGCGACGGTGAGAAACAGTAATCATTTAAAGAAGCAATGATAATATGGAAAATAAGATAAAAAGCGTTTTCACAGCGCCTCTCAATTTCATGAACCCGGTGCTCGTTCAGGTGCTCGGTATCTGTTCGGCACTCGCCGTCACGTCGCAGCTCAAGCCTGCCCTTGTGATGGGACTTGCCGTGACCGTGATCACGGCATTCAGCAACCTCATCATCTCGCTCATCCGCAACACCGTGCCAACGCGCATCCGTATCGTGGTGCAGCTCGTTGTGGTGGCAGCCCTCGTTACCATCGTGAGCCAGGTGCTCAAGGCATACGTCTATGATGTCAGCGTGGAACTCTCTGTCTACGTAGGACTCATCATCACCAACTGTATCCTTATGGGTCGTCTTGAGGCTTTCGCCATGCAGAACAAGCCTTGGCCGTCGTTTGTCGACGGTTTCGCCAACGGACTCGGCTACGGCATCATCCTCGTGGTGGTGGGAGCGGTGAGAGAGCTGCTCGGCAGAGGAACGCTGCTCGGATTTGAAATTCTGCCAAAGAGTGTTTACGAAATGGGATATTTGAACAACGGAACGATGACCATGCCTGCCATGGCGCTCATCCTCATCGGAGTGGTGATATGGATTCATCGTGCTTATTTTTACAAGGAGGAGAAGTAAATGGAACACTTGATAAACCTTTTCTTTAGGTCCATCTTCGTGGACAACATGATTTTCGCATTCTTCCTCGGCATGTGCTCGTTCCTTGCCGTATCCAAGAACGTGAAGACATCGCTCGGTCTCGGCGTCGCTGTGACGTTCGTGCTCGTGGTCACCGTGCCTGCCAACTACCTGTTGCAGACCAAGGTGCTCGGCCCCGACTGTATCATCAAGGGGGTAGACCTGAGCTATCTCTCGTTTATCCTCTTCATCGCGGTAATCGCCGGCATCGTGCAGCTGGTGGAGATGGTGGTTGAACGTTTCTCGCCGACTCTCTATGGAGCGCTCGGTATCTTCCTGCCCCTCATCGCCGTTAACTGTGCCATCATGGGAGCGTCGCTCTTCATGCAGCAGCGAATCAACCTCGACCCTTCAAACACCCAGTATCTGGGCAGTGTGGGCGATGCCTTCGTATATGCCCTCGGTTCTGGTCTGGGATGGATTCTCGCCATCGTGAGCATGGGAGCCATAAGGGAGAAGATGCAGTATAGCGATGTGCCGAAGCCATTACAGGGACTCGGGATCTCGTTTATAGTCGTAGGACTCATGGCGATAGCGATGATGTGTTTCTCGGGATTGAAAATATAGACGAGTAGATAAGTTGACAGAATAACTTAAACAGATTTCAAACAATGAACATCAGTTATATATTGGCCAGCATCGGAGTATTCCTTGCAGTGATACTCGTGCTCGTGATAGTGCTGCTGGTCGCAAAGAAATATCTTAGTCCGAGCGGCAAGGTGACAATCACCGTCAATGGCTCCAACGTGATAGAAGTGGAGCAGGGCGACACCGTGATGAACTCCCTCAACGACAACGGCATCCATCTGCCGTCGGCTTGCGGCGGAAAGGCAAGCTGCGGACAGTGCAAACTCCAGGTGCTGCGTGGAGGCGGCGAGATTCTCGATTCCGAGAAACCGCATTTCTCGCGCAAGGAGATTAAAGACAACTGGCGTCTGGGCTGCCAGGTGAAGGTGAAGGGCGACATGGAAGTGAAGGTGCCCGAAGAGGTGATGGGAGTGAAGGAATGGGAATGCACGGTGATAGAAAACCGCAACGTTGCCACCTTCATCAAGGAGTTCACCGTGGCTCTGCCAAAGGGAGAGCACATGCACTTCGAACCGGGATCCTACGCTCAGATCCGTATTCCAGCCTTCGATATGGATTTCGACAAGGATATCGACAAGTCGCTCATCGGCGATACATATATGCAGGCATGGAAAGACTTCGGACTGTTCTCGTTGAAATGCAAGAACACCGAGCCTACCATCCGTGCTTATTCTATGGCAAACTATCCCGATGAGGGCGACATCATCATGCTCAACGTTCGTATCGCCACGCCGCCTTTCAAGCCGAAAGACCAGGGCAAGGGATTCCTTGATGTCAGTCCGGGTATCGCCTCGTCATACATCTTCTCGCTGAAGCCGGGCGACAAGGTCGTCATGTCGGGACCTTATGGTGAGTTCCGTCCGCAATACGACACCAAGCGCGAGATGATATGGGTGGGCGGAGGCGCCGGAATGGCTCCGCTGCGTGCTCAGATCATGCATATGCTGAGAACGAGAAACTGCCGTGACCGTGAGATGCACTATTTCTATGGAGCGCGTGCACTGGAGGAGATACCGTTCCTCGACGACTTTCTGCAGCTGGAGAAGGAATATCCTAACTTCCATTTCCACCTCGCCCTCGACCGTCCGGACCCGAAGGCAGATGCAGCGGGAGTGAAGTATACGCCGGGCTTCGTGGCTCCTGTGATGGGCGACACCTATCTCAAGCAGCATGAGGACCCTGAGGATTGTGAGTATTATCTCTGCGGACCGCCAATGATGGCGAAGACCGTGCTCGACCTTCTGCATTCACTCGGAGTGGAAGACGATATGATTCGTTTCGATAATTTCGGAGGATAATAAGAACAGACCTCCGACAACAATAAAGAGGGTGTGTCATATGTCTGTGACGCACCCTTTTTGTTTGACTAGCATGTGTGTTGTCTAATGGGTGCAAGTCCCTAACGAGCCCTAGTAGTGGGAATCGTCTAGCCAGAGAGACAAGGGTGTCCGTGGTGACGCGGAATCTGAAAGAAGTCAGCGGCAAATATCTGACCCAACGCACAGAAACTTGATATAAGGCTACTTACAGGGATAAGGCTGCAAAAAGAGTCAAAGTCCAATAACTACTCGGAACTGCATGTAGTAAATCAAGTGGGTATAAGATGGAAAGACAATATGCTTAACTAGTGAGGTCTCACGGACGCATGGGTGAAGATGAGTTATTCGATGCACCATGACGGAGTAAAGCTTGCCGTGAGAAGTC